>POVV01000679.1_pt1 | contig 18822 bp, 13 predicted proteins | sample 1560271 | NCBI WGS metagenome assembly POVV01 (sample SAMN08337232, study PRJNA429181) | Bioreactor metagenome, whole genome shotgun sequencing project. | biome: cows' rumen and soil; feature: anaerobic; isolation source: anaerobic chemostat enrichment culture, galacturonate as sole carbon... | reverse complement strand
CCCATCAGATTATCCGTCAGGAACCCCGGTGCTGTAGGTCCGGTGTAGATGTCTTTTACACCAAGGGATAGCAGGGTTAATAAGATAACAATGGCTTTTTGTTCAAACCAAGAAAGAACCAGCGTAAGCGGTAATTCATTGACTGAACAACCTAATTTTTCAGACAGCTTAACGGCTAGCATAATCGCTGAGTAAGCGTCGTTGCACTGGCCGACATCCAGCAGGCGAGGGAGGCCTTCAAGAGTACCAAAATCGAGTTTGTTAAAGCGATACTTGCCGCAGGCCAGCGTCATAATCAGGCAGTCTTGGGGAACGCTACGGGCAAAGTCGGTATAGTAGCTACGCTCATCGCGGCTACCGTCACAGCCACCCACCAGAAATACATGGCGCAGTTTCTTTTGAGAAACTAAATCGATAACCGTATCAGCTGCATTCAGCAGCGTTTGGCGACCAAAGCCAACGGTAATCATGTGTTCTAATTCGTCATAAGGGAAACCGGCAAGGCTTTGCGCTTGCTCAATAACAACGCTGAAGTCATCGCCTTCAACGTGTTTTACGCCAGGCCAGCCGACAATGCTACGGGTCCAGATTCGGTCGCCATAATTACCGACATTAGGATCGATAATACAGTTAGATGTCATGACGATTGGGCCGGGGAATTTAGCAAATTCAGTCTGCTGATTTTGCCAACCGCTGCCATAGTTACCGACCAGATGTTTATACTTACGCAGTTCAGGGTAGCCATGAGCCGGTAGCATTTCACCATGGGTATAGATATTAATGCCTTTGCCTTCGGTCTGTTCCAGCAGCATATGCAAATCTTTCAGGTCGTGACCTGAAATCAGAATGGCTTTACCGGCGATAGGTTTAACATTCACTGACGTTGGCGTCGGGTCACCGTAAACGCTGGTTTCACCATGGTCGAGAATTGCCATGATGTTGAAATTCATTTTGCCAATGTTCATTGCGTTGTCGAGCAGGGTTGCCATATCGCTTGGGTTAGTGCCCAACCATGCCATCAACTTATGATACTCAGCATAAATATTGTCATCATACTGGCCTAATACCAGAGCATGCTCCATATAGGCTGCTGCGCCTTTCAGACCGTATAAACACAGCATACGCAGGCCATGGATATCATCGCCAATTTCTACTTTATCTTTGTTTAACGCGAACTCAGTTGCCTGATCCAGCAGTTGATGAAGCTTATTGCTGACTAACTGAAGATCGGCCATCGGATGGTCAAGTTGAACGGTAGCATCAACGGTTTTACAGCGAGCAATTAGCTCATCACGTAAAGCAATCGCTTCTTGAGCGTAACCAATGATGCGGTCAGTATCGAAGTTAACGTTAGTCAGCGTTGCAAAAAAGGCTTTTGGCGCGAAAGCATCAATCTTATGGTCGATGATGCCCAAATCACGCGCTTTAACAGCCCATGCCGATAAGCTTTCTAAAACAGCGACTAGCAGATCCTGCAAGTCTGAAACTTCAGCTGTTTTTCCACACATTCCTTGAGCGTAAGAGCAGCCATTTCCGGCAGGGGTACGGATAGTTTGTTCACATTGCACGCAATACATAATGATGACACCTTTATAAGTTGCATTTTATATTCATGTTTATGTTAGGCCGACAGCAATTACTTAAAAAGGAGTTTTTAATGCAACTTAACGATTGCTTGATTTAAATCAATTTATGCCAGCTATAGCGCAGGTGAATAGTGTGTAAAAGAGGCTGATTTAGGATTAGCAGATCAAAGAGATAAAGCTGATTTTGCGTTTGTGATGAGGGCGGTAAGAGGGCTACCGCCATAAATTAACCTATATATACCCGTCATACTTCAAGTTGCTTGGGTGTTAACTGCATTCACTCGCCCCAGTCACATAGTCAGCTATACTGCTAGCGGCTCTTGGACTTGTCGCCTACAAGCAACTCGAATTATTTTGGGTATAAGCGTTTTTATTATCAGTATTAGCTAAGGTTTTTAATTCCTAGCTCTAATGCATTGATATCGCTGCTTGATAGTAGGGGAATTATCTGTTCAAAGTGCTCTTCAGGTAGTTCATAAAGGTTTAGTTTGAGTATGCGTTGAATAATTTCTTGTGGAAATCGTTGTTTTATTACCGTTGCCGGGATGCCTCCGACGATGGTATAGGGTGCTACATTTTGTGTTACTACGCTCCCCGCAGCCACGATAGCGCCTTCTCCAATAGTTACTCCCGGCATGATCATTGCTCTCATACCTATCCAGCAACCACCGTTAAGATGGGTATCGCCTTTACACTGATACGCTTGGGTAAGCGACTCAACAAAAGGGTAGCAACTGAACCAGTCGATTCGGTGAGTATGGTTACCCCCCATCAATATCACCGCTTCGGCACCGATGCATACATAGTCACTAATCATTAGCCGATCGATTTTACCTAACGGCTCCCACTGTTGGCTGATCTCATCACCCTGTAAGTAGCGAACCACGGATTTTTCAAATCCTTGATCCCAGCAGTGGCTGTAATAGCTGTGGGTGCCTTTAATGATAATATTAGGGTTTTTAACGCTTTCATGAAGAAGTTCGGTCTTTGACCAGTGTTTATCTTGCATGGCCTGTTTCCTTTTTTAAAATATGGACGCCACGGAACGTTGGTCTATGGCAAGTGATTACACGTTCAAATCATCACTGGCCGCTAAGCGATTCTGGGTTGCAACAGTAGAGGTTCTTTGGTCATATTAAATAGATCCTAACTTCATGGTGAAGGTTATGGCTATACGTAAAGCACATCAAGGCGCGGAAAAGAAAGCCAGTAAAACGGGGGCAAACAGGCTAAGTATAAAACCATGAACGATTGCCGCAGGCACGATTGCCAGACCGCCACTACGTTGTAATACCGGTAGCGTAAAGTCCATTGATGTTGCACCGCAAATGCCAACTGCGGATGAGACATTACGTCGGACTAACGCGGGAATTAACATGATAGCGACTAATTCTCGGGCAAGATCGTTAAAGAAGGCTGCACTGCCTAACACCGGGCCTAGAGAATCGGTAAGAATAATTCCGGAAAGAGAATACCAGCCGTAGGCTGAAGACATCGCCAGACCGGTACGAATCGGTAAGCCTAATAGCCACGCAGCAATGGCTCCGCCGACCATCGCGCTGAAGACCACCACCAGTGCGATAATCATTCCGCGACGATTGAGGGTTATTTCTCTTAGGCTCATGCCGCTGTTTCTGAGCTGTATTCCTACCAGCAGTAATAAAAAAATCAGTGCAAATTCGCTGGCCTGAGTAGCGTAAATTAGCCACGAAATATGGGTTAATCCAAGTACAAAACCGATAGCCACTACGCCACACAGTTGCAGTGACTCTAATGCCATACCTAGCCGCGACGGTAGCTTTTCTTGCTGATGTGCATTTTTCCATGGCCATTGGCGATCGAGCAACGCTAATGCAGCCAAGTTTGCGCTAATGATGCAGATAAAAAATACGCCGGCGTAGAGGAAGATGGTCACCAGATTAGCGCTGAGATTATCGAGAAAAGCCAAGCTGATCCCCATAAAAAATAGGATCACGTAAACCATCAGGCTGAGTAACCGATGAATATTGTGAAGCAGAGAAGGTTGCTTTATCGGAATAAGATAGCCAAAAAACAGCGGCAGTAAAATAATTAATAGGCCTGAATACATGGTGTTTAATATTTAATTTGTCCAGAGGCAGACACGCTAACCAAAACGCTATGAAGAGTAAAGGTTATTTAGGCAGATCAAGATTGACGCTGAAACTCAATTGAACCACCTTATCCGATGACAAATATGAAGATGCTGTGCTTTTATTATTTTGGTTATTGTCGTTGTTGAGCTTAATTGACATATAATTATGTTGTTACTCAGCAAATTATGGCCAGATGTACTTATGGCGGTCAGCAATAATGGAGAGAGCAAATGTATCTAGAGCGCGTTGAGATTGTCGGTTTCCGAGGCATAAACCGCCTATCACTGATGTTGAATGATAATGTCATCTTGATTGGTGAAAATGCCTGGGGTAAGTCCAGCCTGCTCGATGCACTTACGCTATTATTCTCTCCGAGCGATGAGTTATATCAGTTTAAGCCGCATGATTTCCATTACCCTTTGGGCGATGAATCTGCCAAACAGGAACACCTGCAAATTGTTCTGACTTTTAGCGCCCGCAAAGTTGACTCACCCAGCCTTCCCCAGTTTCATAATTTGCTCCCTTTGTGGGTCAAAGATAATAACGGGCGTTTACATATTCTCTACCGACTGGAAGGTGAACTTTTAGCGGATGGCAGCGTAACAACATCACGTACATTTCTCGATGCTACAGGGCATCCGATGATATTAGATAACGTCGATGAGCTGGCTAAAGAAATGGTACGCCTGCACCCGGTACTGCGTTTACGGGATGCCCGTTTTAATCGAAGATTAAGACAAGGAACCCTGTTTCCTGAACCGGAAAATATTGAACTGACTCAGCAACTATCGAAGCTTTCTCGCGAGCTGGAATGCAGCCCGCAGAAGTTGAGTAATAAAGATTTACAGCTAGGGCTACAGGCTATTCACGCCTTACTCAAACACTATTTTGCTGCACAAGGGGCAAAAGAAATTGAGGATTCTTCTCGGATTAAAAATGATAAGTATCGGGAAAACTCACAGGTGTGGCAGTCACTTAATTATTTAAACCAGCTAATTTCTGAACCGGAAAGCCGTAATATGCGACTTATTTTGCTGGGCGTGTTCTCAACGTTGCTGCAAACCAAAGGCGCCAAAAATCTGGATGCCCATGCGGTGCCTCTGTTATTAATTGAAGACCCTGAAAGCCGTCTACATCCTATTATGCTATCTGCGGCATGGGGATTGTTGAGTAATTTACCGTTGCAGAAAATTACCACGACTAATTCCGGCGATTTGCTGGCGCTGGCTCCGTTGGAAAGCGTATACCGATTAGTTCGTCAATCAAATAAAGTCGCGGCTTACCGTATTGATGCCGGGGAGCTCAGCGTTCAGGAACGCAGGAGAATTTCTTTTCATATTCGCCTTAATCGAGCGTCTTCTTTATTTGCCCGCAGTTGGCTGCTGGTTGAAGGGGAAACTGAGGTATGGTTACTTACCGAACTGGCTCGCCAATGTGGTTATCATTTTGAAACCGAAGGTATTAAAGTGATTGAGTTTGCCCAGAGCGGGCTGAAACCATTGTTAAAATATGCCAGCCGTATGGGGATTGAGTGGCATGTTCTGGTCGACGGCGATGATGCTGGCAAGAAATATGCAGAGACGGTTCGGTCATTTCTGAATAATGCCCCTGACGGAGTACGGGATCGGTTAACTCAACTTCCAGCTCTGGATATGGAGAACTTTATGTACCGGGAGGGTTTTAGTGATGTTTACCATCAGGCCGCCGGCTTACCCGCCAATATTCATATGCCAATGCGTAAAGTTATCCGTAAAGCGATTCAACATAGCTCTAAGCCTGACCTGGCGATTGAAGTTGCTGAAAGGGCCGGATCGTTAGGCACGGAAAGTGTGCCGCCTTTACTGAAAAAGATGTTCTCAAAAATTTTATGGCTTGCCAGAGGCAGGGCGAACTAAATTATTCTTATTTCATTAGGTTAATTTTTGTTCCAACGCATTATTTTTTGAGATAATGCGTTGTTTTTTCCCCGAATGCCCTCATATATTCAATTAAGATTTTAATTAATTTCGTTATAAAACGCTGTTATCGCATGGAAAAGCGCTGAACATGATGAAAATTAAAGTGATGACACACTAATAATCAAGGTTTATTAACCTTATTCTTTGTATGGAAATGATATTTCAGACGTTGATATTTAAAAAATAAAGCGGCTGAAAAGTGCAGCTATTTAGTGGGTACTTAAACGGTAATAGAGGGATAATTTTATTATTTACAATAGGATGTAAATAAACTTATGGCTGATTTAGCCTTGAGTTAGCGATAATATAATCCCTAAGTTTAGACGACAGTTAAATTTAAATAACAAATTTTCTGGTAACTAAGGCAGAATATTTGACAGATGTCCCGAATACGGTACACGTTAGATTAAAATGGCACTTTAGAAATGAATAAATTACACGATTGGCTAAGCTTTGAAGAGATAGCTGATGCCGAATTAGATGATGCACTCAAACAACCGCCATCGATGTATCAGGTTATACTGAATAATGATGATTATACGCCGATGGAATTTGTGATTGAGGTGCTACAGAAATTTTTTTCATATGATATTGAACGCGCGACACAGCTGATGTTAACGGTTCATTATCATGGTAAAGCAGTCTGTGGTGTGTTTACGGCCGAAGTCGCTGAGACCAAGGTCACGCAAATAAATACTTATGCGCGTGAAAATGAACATCCCTTGTTGTGTACGTTAGAGAAAGCCTGAAAGGGCGATAAATGTGGAGGTGCTCATGCTTAATCAAGAACTGGAACTCAGTCTCAACATGGCCTTTGCTACGGCAAGAGAACAGCGCCATGAATATCTGACAGTAGAACACTTACTGTTAGCATTATTGAGTAATCCGGCTGCAAGAGAGGCACTCGACGCCTGTCAGGTTGATATTGTGGCGATACATCATGAACTGGAAACGTTCATCGGCCAGAATACTCCGGTATTACCGGAAGGATCCCCTGAACAAGATACTCAGCCAACCCTGAGTTTCCAACGTGTTTTACAACGGGCAGTGTTCCACGTTCAGTCTTCGGGCCGAACTGAAGTGAGCGGTGCTAACGTATTGGTCGCAATATTTAGTGAACAGGAATCCCATGCGGCTTATTTACTGCGTAAGCATGACGTTAGCCGTTTAGATATTGTGAATTTTATTTCTCATGGTACCCGTAAAGATGGGTCTCAAGATGAAGCGGGTCAGCAGGGTTCTATTCCTAGTGAAGACGAACAAACCAGCGCCGAAGACCGGATGGATAATTTTACTTCAAACTTAAACTTGCTGGCGCAAAACGGCGGTATTGATCCGCTGATTGGCCGGGAGGTTGAGCTTGAAAGAACCATTCAGGTTCTGTGCCGCCGTCGTAAAAATAATCCGCTGTTAGTCGGAGAGTCCGGTGTCGGTAAAACGGCGATAGCGGAAGGCTTAGCATGGCGTATTGTGCAAGGTGATGTTCCTGATGCCGTCGCTGAATGCACGGTTTACTCATTAGATATTGGTTCTCTGCTGGCGGGTACTAAGTATCGCGGTGATTTTGAGAAGCGGTTCAAAGCGCTGCTAAAACAGCTCGAGGCTGATAAGAACAGCATTCTGTTTATTGATGAAATCCATACCATCATCGGCGCTGGTGCAGCTTCCGGCGGGCAGGTTGATGTGGCTAATCTCATTAAGCCAATGCTGTCTAATGGTAAAATTCGTGTAATGGGTTCTACCACCTATCAGGAATTCAGTAACATCTTTGAGAAAGATCGTGCTCTGGCACGTCGTTTCCAGAAGATTGATATTACTGAACCGACTGCAGAAGAGACGGTGCAGATACTGACGGGCCTGAAATCTAAATATGAAAGCCATCATGATGTGCGTTATACGGCGAAAGCTATTCGTGCTGCCGTAGAGCTATCGGTTAAATATATTAACGACCGTCACTTGCCGGACAAAGCTATCGACGTTATTGACGAAGCTGGCGCTTACTGCCGCTTGCTACCGGCCAGTAAGCGCAAGAAAACGGTTAATGTCAGCGATATCGAATTAATCGTATCGCGCATTGCCCGGATCCCGGAAAAGACTGTCTCCGCTGACGATCGTAACGTGCTGAAAACGCTGTCTGAACGAATTGGTATGATGATTTTTGGTCAGGATAAGGCGATAGAGGCTTTAAGCGAGTCGATCAAAATGAGTCGGGCCGGTTTGGGCGATGAGCGTAAGCCTGTCGGATCCTTCCTGTTTGCCGGCCCTACCGGGGTAGGTAAAACAGAAGTGACCGTGCAGCTGGCAAAGGCCCTGGGCATCGAGCTACTGCGTTTTGATATGTCTGAGTACATGGAGAGCCATACCGTCAGCCGTTTGATTGGTGCGCCTCCGGGGTACGTAGGATTTGACCAAGGCGGGCTGTTGACCGATTCAGTCATCAAGCATCCTCATTCCGTGCTGTTATTGGATGAAATTGAGAAAGCGCACCCGGACGTATTTAATCTGTTACTGCAAGTCATGGACAATGGCACGCTGACTGATAACAACGGCCGTAAGGCAGATTTCCGTAATGTGATTCTGGTTATGACAACCAATGCCGGCGTACGGGAAACCCAGCGTGAGTCTATTGGCTTCAAACAACAGGACAACAGTACCGATGCGCTGAGCGAAATTAAGAAGCTATTTACGCCTGAGTTTCGTAACCGGTTAGACGGAATTATATGGTTTAACCATCTGTCAGCCGAAGTGATTCAACAAGTGGTTGATAAGTTTATTGTTGAATTGCAGGCTCAGTTGGATGCCAAAGGCATTTCACTGGAAGTCAGCCAGGATGCCCGTCATTGGTTAGCTGAAAAAGGCTATGACAAAGCGATGGGGGCTCGCCCGATGAGCAGAACCATACAGCAGTACCTGAAAAAACCACTAACAAACGAGCTACTGTTTGGCTCCTTGGTAAATGGTGGTTCGGTCAGCGTAATGCTTGATGCAGAAGCGGGTAATTTAGCCTATCAGTTTGAAAGTGCTAAAAAACCAAAAATCGAGAAAGCCGTACATTAATCATCGTTCCGAAGCCTAAACAAAACGCCCTTGCCGCGAGGTAAGGGCGTTGGAGGTATACTCCACCGGCTATTGCGCAGTTATGCGGCAATAACGGTTTATTAACGGCTACGGAAGATTATGCGGCCTTTGCTCAGGTCGTACGGGGTCAACTCTACAGTGACTTTGTCGCCCGTCAGGATACGGATATAGTTTTTACGCATCTTACCGGAGATATGGGCAGTTACCACGTGACCGTTTTCCAGTTCAACGCGGAACATCGTGTTAGGCAACGTGTCTAAAATGGTGCCCTGCATTTCAATATTGTCTTCTTTGGCCATCGAATCCTCTAGGTGTAACTACCTTAGTTTTTAACCGGCAAGATAATGCCGAAAAACAAGCAAAGTGTAAAGGATTGAGTGTAAAGAAAACTCAGTTCTGCTGTTCACTTAAACTTTATTTACTTGTTTTTAAGCCGTTTTACCATAATCTTTGCGGTACCCAGCACTCTATAGGTAGTTGTTGATGCTGGAGTTTGTGTAATAAATGTAAATAATCAGAACGCAAAATATCTTTTGCGCCTAATGATTCCGTATGATCGTTTAATATTTGGCAATCAATCAGTTTTCCGCCGTAATTGACGAAATGCTGGCATAGGGCATACAGCGCAAGTTTAGATGCATTATCCCGGCGGCTGAACATCGATTCACCACAAAACACCGAACCTTGCTCAACGCCATACAATCCACCGACTAATTCAGCATCTTGCCAAACCTCAACCGAATGAGCCATCCCATGGTTATAAAGTTGCACATAGGAGTGCTGGATCGGTGGAACAATCCAAGTTCCCTCATTGCGTTCATTGGCACAGGCCGCAATAACCCGATCAAATGCCATATTTATGGTGACCTGTAACTGAGTCTGACGCAGAAATTTTTTCATACTGCGGCTGACATGCAGTTCCTGTGGTATCAGGATAGCTCTTGGATCCGGAGACCACCACAAAATAGGGTCATCAGGACTAAACCAAGGGAATATTCCGTTCTGATAAGCTCTCATCAGCCTCTCAGGAGAGAGATCGCCACCAAGTGCCAGTAATCCGTTAGGATCTTTCAAGGCATGTTCAACCGGTGGAAAAGCAACTGAGTCCGGATGTAGTTGGGTTATTGGCATAATGAGATATTTATCATCTGAGATGATTCCTTTGGAACCGAAGTATACCTGTTATCGGGCCGTCGCGCAGGTAATAGAATAGATGTTGATGATAATTATCCTGCAGCAGCAGAAAATGATTTTTTTATTAGCAAAACCGGGCGTGCAATGGCCCAGTCTAAAGAGGTATTCGATCAAGAATAAGTTATTTTGTTGGCTTAGCCGTTGCTATCTTTTCTAATGCCAGCGGTAAATAGGTATCTAGCTGATCGGCAACTTTCTGGTAGGCAGGCATTGGTTTTCCCCACGGGTCATCTAAATCTTTGTTCTCATTTTTAGCAAACTCAGCCAAAGTGAAGACTTTACCGGCGGACTGAGGAAAGCGCTTCAGCACTTTTTCTTTATGTGACTCGGTCATAGTCAGCAAGTAATCAGCTTTAGTAATATCCTGCTCCGTCAGGGATTGAGCCCGATGGTCAGAAATATCAATACCGCGCTGTTTTAATAATGTTTCAGTCCCTTTCTCTGGCGTAATTTCCTTAGGGTCAACATTAACACCGCGAGATTCTACATCAATATTCCAGTTATTCTTTTGTACTAACTGCTTAGCAAGAGCCTCTGCCATCGGACTACGGCCAGTATTACCGGTACAGATAAAAATAACTTCAGGCTCAGCTTTGTTGGTGTCAGCGGCAGAAGCGGCGGTAGAAATAGCGCTTGTGCCAGAGAATACGGCAAGACTGAATAAAACGTGACGGAAAGTGGTTTTAATAAACATAAATTCGGCATCCATTTGAATAATTATTCATATTGAGTGGGTATTTAGCCGTATTAATTATAGGTTCGTCAAGGGGCAGGTAAATAATTAAATTTTTATTATTTTAGTCATGCTTTAATTGAATGATTATCCTAACCTAAGCGCTGTTTGATAGTGAATTGTAAGTACAGCAGGCTAACCAAAAAATAGGGATGTTTGATATGTTTATACGACAGATTAAAAAAATCAGAGGGTTATGGTTATTGTCAGCCTGGCTTTTTTCCAGCGTTATCAATGCACAGAATTCGCTACAAACCGGCGTCAGCTTTTATAAAGTGAACCCCGAAACGGAAACTATACGGATGTACTGGCGACAGGACGATGGCACACCTTACCAAACCCTTGGTCGTTTAATTGATGCGAAAGGAAAAAGTCACCAGATTAATATGGCTATCAACGGGGGGATTTATGATAAAGAGTATCGTCCTGAAGGATTATATATTGAGAACGGAAAGACCCTGCGCGAACTGAATACAAAGTCAGGGGAGGGGAATTTTTATATTCGACCGGGCGGAGTTTTTTCTATCGGTAACGGTCAGGCAAAAATAGAGACATTAGAGGCTTTTAGTGCAACACCCGATATCACATTCGCCGTTCAATCAGGTCCGATGCTTTTACAGCATGGAAAAATTAACACTAAGTTTAGCCAAACTTCAGAGTCACGAAAAATCCGTAATGCTGTCGGCCTAACGGCGAAGGGAGATATCTACTTTTTGCTGAGCCGGCAAGCGATGAATTTCTATGAGTTTGCTCACTACGCCGCAGAGCAATTGAATATCACGGAGTTGCTATATCTCGACGGGACGATCTCGGGTATGTACACACCGTCAGGCGGCGTGCCCTCACAACGCTATCCGTTCGTTACTATGATTACGGTAGAGCGCAAATAGGCTGAGAATAAAGCAGTAAGTGGGGCGGGGAGATGCTCCCCACCTGAAGTCTATCGTTGATGAAACCGGTAGTACTGGCCCTGAAGATTAAGTAATTGGTGGTGAGTACCTTGCTCTATAATTTCACCGGCATCCATTACGTAAATTTGGTTCATGGTTTCCAGACCGGTCAGGCGATGGGTAACTAAAATCACGGTCTTATTCTGGCAATGCTGTTTGAGTAAGCGCAGAATTTGTCCTTCGGTATCCGCATCCAGCCCTTCAGTAGGCTCATCAAGCAGAATCAACGGGGCTTTATGTAATAACGCGCGCGCAACGCCTATCCTGCGTTGCTCGCCGCCAGAAATCTGCCGACCGCCATCACCAATCCATGCATTCAGACCATCTTGTTCAAGCAGCGCAGAGAGCCCGACTTTCGTCAGCACGTCCTCTAACTGTTTATCACTGGCACCAGGGAATGCTAATAATAAATTGTCTCTTAAGGTTGCACTAAAAATGTGTACCCGCTGGCTGACAACAACGGTCATTTCTCTTAGCGTCGCTTCGTCATACTCGGATAATACTCTGCCATTTAGCTTAATCGTCCCCTGCTGCGGATCCCATGCGCGGGTGAGCAATTGAAGCAGCGTTGATTTACCACATCCGGTACGGCCAAGCAGGGCAATATGTTCACCGGCAGCAATATTGAGATTAATGTTTTTTAATACCGCAAACGGCTGGTTCTCATAACTAAAATAGGTATTTTCTAGCGATAATTCAGCCTGTGGTGTGAATTCAGTTTTGTGCTGTGGAAATATCACTTCCGGCTGTTGTTCGATTAACTGATTTACCCGTTCAGCCGATGCCATTACGTGGCCAAGATGTTGAAAGGCGCCGGCGACCGGCCCTAAAGCTTCAAATGCAGCCAGAGAAATAAAGACAAACAGCGCGATTAATGCCCCGGGGTGGGCGTCACCGCCAATGCCCGAAGCCGCCAGCCATAGAATCAGAATAAAGGTTAGGCCTGATGAAAGAATCATCAACGCTTGAGACGCTCCGGCTAAAGAGGCCTGTTGTTTCTGGCGGGATAACCAATGTTTTTCGATCGTATCCAGTTTCGCACGAAATGCGGGCAGGGCACCGAAGATAACCAGCTCAGACTGGCCCTGAAGCCATGATGTCAGTTGGCCTCGATAATCACTGCGCAGAGCGGTTAAATCAGCCCCTATTGGCTTACCGGCCCGATAAAAAGTCAGGGGAAGGGCAAAAACCAAAAACAGCATAATGCCGCCCAATGTCAGCGCAAGAGACATATCAAGCAGGCTTAAGCCAAAAGTCACCACAATAATGACGACAATGGCGCTGATTAAGGGGGATATTAACCTCAGGTAAAGGTGGTCTAAGGTCTCTACATCGGCAACCAAGCGATTAAGTAATTCCGACTGACGAAAGCGCGCAATGCCACCCGGTGATAATGGCAGCAGTTTTTTAAAGGTGAATACCCGTAAGTGGGCCAGTACCCTAAACGTCGCATCGTGACTGACCAGTCTTTCTGCGTAGCGGCCAGCAGTACGAATAATAGCTGAGCCTCGAACGCCGGCAGCCGGCAGCATGTAGTTAAACGTCAGGATACCCGCCAGGCCTGCCAGAGCCGATCCGGCAAGAAACCAACCGGATATGGTAAGCAAACTGATACTGGCTAATATCGTGACAATGGCTAACACAATGCCTAATGAAAGTAAAAACCAGTGGCGACGATAGAGCGCTAAGAACGGGAGTAGTATTTTCATGATTAAATCTCTGCGCTCCTGTTAGACAGTAGTTCAGCAAAAGGACCTGCCGATTGGCTCAGCGTAGCAAAGTTTCCTTGCTGAACTATCTGGCCTTTGTCCATCACCCAAATCTGATCGTATCCGTCGATATCCTCGAGACGATGGGTAACCAGAATTGTTGTCTGTCTGGTTGCCGCTTCAGTTAAGGCGCTCATCACTAATCTTTCACTGTTAGCATCCAAACTGGCCGTTGGTTCATCCAGTAATAGCAGATTGCACGGCGAGAGGAGTGCTCTGGCCACTGCAACTCTTTGAGCCTGACCAACAGATAATCGCGCCGCATGGTCGCCGACTTCGGTTTCTAGCCCGTCAGGCAGATGCGACAAAAATTCGTCAACGTACGCTCGCTTAATGGCCTGCTGGAGGTCTGCTTCATTGGCATTGGGATTCGATAGCAGAATGTTACTTCGCAGGGTTAATTCGGGTAGCTGAGGATTTTGCCCAATCCAGCTTAGGTGGCTACGCCATGAGGCCGGCTGCAATGAATTCAGCTCAATTCCGTTGATGGTCAAAGAACCCTGATAAGGCATAAATCCGAGCAATAAATTTAATAATGAGCTTTTACCTGCGCCACTATGGCCGACAATAGCAATACGCTGGCCGGGGTTTAGGGTAAAGCTCAACGGGCCGGCGAGTACTTTTCCGCCCGGAGAGATAACCTGAAGGTCAGTAGCCTGAATGGTCACACTGTTGCAATCAGGTAATGATTGCTGGCCTTCTTCGTTAGACCGATCGGGTTCTGCGTCTAAAAATGTCAGTAAAGATTCAGCGGCACCAATGGCTTGGGCCTTAGCATGATAGTAGGTTCCGAGATCCCGCAGCGGCTGGAAAAATTCAGGCGCTAAGATCAACACCAAAAATCCGGCAAATAAAGTGACACCAATTCCGTAGGAACCGAAATTGAGTTCGCCTAAATAAGAGAAGCCAAAATACACGGCGGCAACCGCAATGGAGACTGATGCAAAAAACTCTAAAACGGCTGAAGATAAGAATGCCAGTTTAAGCACATCCATAGTGCGGGAACGGAAATCATCAGAGGCGTGGCGAATTTGTTCTGCCTCTGCGTCTGCACGATGAAATAACCGTAGCGTATCCATACCTCTGAGGCGGTCAAGGAAGTTACCGCTCAAACGCGCCAAGGCGATAAAGTTACGTCGGTTTGCGTCAGCAGCACCCATTCCGACTAACGCCATAAAAAGGGGTATCAGCGGTGCCGTGGTAAATAGAATGATGCCTGCTGCCCAGTTAATCGGGAATACTGCAACCAGAATTAACAGCGGAATAATCACTGCCAGCATCATTTGTGGCTGGTAGCGAGAGTAGAATTCTTGCATGTCCTCAATTTGTTCAAGGATCATCGTCGCCCAGCTACCGGCAGGTTTACCCTGAATCCAGGCGGGACCCAGCTGCTCCAGTTTATCAAGAACCTGCCGACGAATTCTTTGGCGAATAGCCGCACCGTACATAAAGCCTACCCGCTCTCTTATCCACATCAGCACGGCACGCAAGGCGACAGTGACGATCAGCAGGATAAAATAATGACTTAAGGTCGCTTTGGGAACGTTGTCGATAATCAGAGCGTGGAGCAGAGTGGCTAATAACCAGGCCTGCCCGATAATCAGTAATCCACTGATAAGGCCCAGCAGGGTAGATAGTCTTAACCAACGCTGAGCCAGAGAACCTTGAAGTTTTAACCAACCGGTTAGCTCGCGCTGCCTTGTTTTATTCATATTGGACATAAGAGTTAGGGCTAATCTGATTGTGCAAATTTGAGCTAGGATAACATCACTCGATAGAAAACCATAAGGCGGCACTAGGCCGCCTTATGGTTTGGACAGAATTTAATCTATGTCAGATTAGTTTCCGTTTAATCCGTCTAAATAACGTTCAGCATCTAATGCTGCCATACAGCCACTACCTGCGGAAGTAATGGCCTGACGATAAATATGGTCTGCAACATCGCCGGCTGCAAACACGCCCGGAATACTGGTTTGCGTTGCGTTGCCATTGGTCCCTGACTGAATAGTAAGATAACCGTTTTTCAATGCTAATTGGTCGATAAACATTTCAGTATTTGGTCGGTGCCCAATAGCAATAAATACGCCAGTTAATGCCAGTTCCTCAGTTGACTGGTCGTTGACATTTTTCAGGCGAACGCCGGTAACCCCCATATCGTCACCTAAAACTTCGTCAAGGGTACGATGAGTATGAAGAATAATATTACCGCTGCGTACTTTCTCCATCATTCGTTCAATCAAAATCTTCTCAGCACGGAAAGTATCACGGCGATGAATCACATGAACTTCGGCTGCAATATTTGCCAGATACAAGGCTTCTTCAACGGCGGTATTTCCACCGCCCACAACCGCCACCTTTTGGTTACGATAAAAGAAACCGTCACAGGTAGCGCAGGCTGATACGCCTCTGCCTTTAAAGTTCTCTTCTGACGGTAGCCCCAGATATTGAGCAGAAGCACCGGTAGCAATGATTAATGCATCGCAGGTGTACTCTTGTGAATCACCAAACAGGCGGAAAGGCCGGTTGTGTAAATCGACCCGATTAATATGATCGATAATAATTTCTGTTTGGAACTTTTCAGCATGTTCACGCATCCGTTCCATCAGGCCCGGTCCGGTTAGTCCTTCAGGATCGCCCGGCCAGTTTTCCACCTCCGTGGTGGTGGTTAACTGACCGCCTTGCTCAATACCTGTAATAAGCACAGGGCTCAGGTTCGCTCTGGCTGCGTAAACCGCTGCTGTATAACCAGCAGGACCAGAACCTAAGATCAAAAGTTTGCAGTGCTTGGCCATAGCCATAAATCCTCTTTGCGTTATCCGCTGATATTAATTCATCGGAATAGACAGTCCGAATGGGTTGGTTTGATTGTAAGGAAAATACAACATGAAAAAAAGCGGGTAACCTGATTGTTATTAATTAATGCAATAGTTATAACCTATCAACAAAATAAAATTAGAGCTAAAACAGCAGCGTAATCAAAAAAAATAGAGAATTGTGCTTTTTTTTATTCTTTTGCTTTGACAATCAGGTAGGTATTTGCGAAAACAGTAGTGTGTAATTACGCTGGTGATGAATGACCATAAAGTTTGTAAGAGTGAGAATTACGGCAAGGTAATAGATACTTACTCTTCTTATATGTGCTTTAACAGTTTTATATGTGCAGTTTTATCAGGTAATACATGTGTTCAGGCAGTGGTGACAGTAGGTTCGGGAAACTAACGTCTCGGGCTACGCTGGTGATGAGCTAATAACGATTAGCATAAAGCTAAGTGTTCTGATGGATCTTTTATCTCCACATTTTCAAAAGATCAGTTATAGCACTTAGTCTCAGGCTTACATATAGCTACAGTATTTGCTTGGATAGAGGCGCTAGATACCAATTCCTGGGGTATCTTGTGTATCGAGAAACAAGGAAGATATTGAGAGACATAAAAATGGTAGACAACAAAAAACGCCCTAGTAAAGATCTTGACCGTATTGACCGTAATATTTTGAACGAATTACAAATGGATGGACGCATTTCTAACGTTGAACTTTCAAAGCGTGTTGGTTTGTCGCCTACACCATGCTTAGAGCGTGTTCGCCGTCTGGAGCGCCAGAAGTTTATTCAAGGCTATACTGCACTGTTAAATCCTCATTATTTAGACGCATCACTGCTGGTTTTCGTAGAAATTACGTTAAACCGTGGCGCTGCCGATGTTTTTGAACAGTTTAATACCGCTGTACAAAAATTAGAGGAGATTCAGGAGTGTCATCTGGTTTCCGGTGATTTCGACTACCTACTGAAAACGCGTGTATCTGATATGTCCGCTTACAGAAAATTGTTAGGTGAGACCTTGTTACGCCTGCCGGGTGTAAACGATACTCGTACTTATGTTGTGATGGAAGAAGTTAAGCAAAGTAACCATTTGGTCATCAAAACGCGATAATGAATTGTAGCAGGTGCAAACTCTGCTAACTTCCGTTACACTCCTGTGTATTCATACAGTCTCAGCGCTGGGTTTTACCCGGCGCTTCCGTTCATGCATTTTACGGTAACCTGGAGAGCCTTATTTGAGCCAGGAATATATAGAAGATAAAGAGCCAAAGTTGAAGAAGTTAAGTAGCCGCCAACGGCTTTTTGAAGCCGGACTCTTAGTCGTGGCTATTTTTGCTATCTATCTGATGGTTGCATTGGTTAGTTTCAATCCGGCGGATCCAAGCTGGTCGCAAACGGCCTGGCATGAGCCTATTCACAATATTGGTGGTGAGACGGGCGCGTGGCTGGCAGATACCCTATTGTTTATTTTTGGCGTGCTGGCTTACGCCATTCCTCCGATCATTATTTTTCAATGCTGGATGCTTCATCGCCGTGAAAGCGGTCAAAGCCATATCGATTTTTTTGCACTCTCACTGCGGTTTATTGGCGTGCTGGCTTTGGTGTTTTCATCGTGTGGGTTATCAGCAATCAGTATTGATGACTGGTACTACTTCGCTTCTGGCGGCGTCATTGGCAGCCTAATTAATAGCGCTCTCTTACCTCATTTAAACAGCGTTGGTGCAACGTTGGTTTTGCTTTGCGTCTGGGCTGTCGGCCTTACGTTGTTCACCGGTTGGTCGTGGTTAACGATCGCTGAAAAGATTGGGGCCTTTATTATGGGTTGCCTGACCTTTATGTCGAATAAGAGCAGAAAAGAGTCGGATGAGTATCAGCCTGAAGACCAACTACACAGTTCAGACCAGTCTGAAGTAGCCATCAATTTCTCTGCTGCGGACGCTGATGACGACGTTCTGTTTAGTGCGCCATCGGTCAATGCCGGGGGTGATGTTAATCAGCAGCCTGCTGAATCTGAAATTAATCCGAATCAGGAGTTTGATTTCGACGCCGATCCTCAGCTGTCGTTTGCTTCATCAATGGAGCCTCAGCTAGAGCCTAATCCAGCAACGCCTTCAGAAGCGGCAATGACGGATTTTTCTGACTCGCCATCATTTGGCCCTGCCTCTACCATGACATCAGAAGTGACTGAACCTGGTTTTAGTCAGCCTTATATCTATAATGCGCCCGATGCTACTGCACAGGCCGCTAACGCTTACCAGCCGAATCCAAGTCCGGTTCCAACTGTTGAAAGCAGCCCGTTTGATGCGCAGCATCCGCTGATTTCTTCAGAACCGACATTTACTTTTGACCATTCTGACCATTCTGACCATGTTGCCGGTGAACAAACTGAACCGGCAATGGGGGATATCTCCTTCAGTGGTCCGTCGGCTGATAATCACTTTGCCGCCAATTATAATGATGGTCCTGCAATATCTTCTGCGACTGATAGCTTCAGGGCTGCGATGGCCGATGAGCATGATGATGCTCATGTAGATTCAGTGTCTAATGCATTAAATGCTGTTGCTGCGGCCTCTGCAGCAGTATCAACAGCGCCAAGTATGACCTTTATGCCTGTTTCCAGCG
>POVV01000678.1_pt1 | contig 18884 bp, 20 predicted proteins | sample 1560271 | NCBI WGS metagenome assembly POVV01 (sample SAMN08337232, study PRJNA429181) | Bioreactor metagenome, whole genome shotgun sequencing project. | biome: cows' rumen and soil; feature: anaerobic; isolation source: anaerobic chemostat enrichment culture, galacturonate as sole carbon... | reverse complement strand
GTATACTTTTAATCATAGAAAGCACCTCTTTCTGAATTAGATTTTTGTTTGGTCACTTAAATCCTAACACAGAATCGTGCTTTCTTTTTATATCTATTTCATTTTCCTACAAAAACTTTACACTAGCAAAGTCTCTAAAGAATAAATCCAAACGCAATAAATACCACAATTCCTATCACAATACGATACCATCCAAATGCTTTAAAATCATTCTTTTTAATGTATCCTATAAAGAAGCGAATAACATACAAAGAAACAACAAAAGAAGAAAGCATCGCAGTGATTAACAACGCTAGTTCATTGTCTTGAAACGTAACGCCAAAAGAAAGAAGTTTCATAAAGCTTGCTCCAAACATGACAGGAATAGCGAGATAAAAGGTAAATTCAGCAATCACCGTTCTTGAAACCCCTAGTAAGAGGGCACCAATGATTGTGGCACCTGACCTTGACGTACCTGGAAAAACTGCAGCAATTACTTGAAAGATTCCTATGATAAAAGCTGTTTGATACGTTATTTCTTGAATGGAGCAAATCTTACTCACTCTATTTTTATTCCAGTTTTCCACTACAATAAATAATATTCCTACGATGATTAGCATAACTGCTACTACCTGATAATGATAAAAAACTCCTTCAATATAATCACCAAAGGCCAATTCTACAATGACAGCTGGAATACAGGCTACTACAATCTTAAACCACATGGTAAAGATATCTTTTTTAATTATGTTTTTCTCTTGAAAGGAAAAAGGGAATATCTTTTTCCAAAACAAAAGAACTACCGCCATAATTGCACCTAATTGGATTACCACCAGATACATATCTAAGTACTCTTTGCTGACTGATAATGGCATAACTTCATTTAATAAAATCATATGACCTGTGCTACTAATTGGTAGCCATTCTGTAATTCCTTCGACGATACCAAAAATAATTGATTTGATTATTTCTATCATAACTCCTCCTATTTTATATCATTCTTCCCAAAATACCAGATGCTTAGTATCATTCCTATTATAGAGGTGATTATAATGATTAGAACCGAAAGTTCAATCGAATAGCCAGTTTCCTCAACTCTATTAGTAGCCACCATATAGATTGCAGACCAAGGAAATAAAGCTGCCAACTCTTCGTTTGATAAAGCTGCGTTCATCATCAATAAAGTTGCTGATGCAATGACTGGTATAACAATTCCTTTTGTATAAATACTAAGGAAAATTAAAGGGGTTAATAGAAATACTAAAATAGCAGTAGCCAGCATATTTTCAATGATACTCTTAAAAAGTATTGCAGTACTAAACTGCGTTGCCTTAGTTATACTGGCAATCACAAAACAAAAGATCCATGACAGCAGCGATAATAGCGTACACCATATCAAAAGGACAATAAATTTACTAATTAAAAGTCCTACTCTTGACACTGGTATGGTGACAATCATTTTAAGCGTATTTTCTGAATACTCTCTGCTAAACAAAAAAGCTGCAAATACGGTATATACTACCAACCCAAAGAGTAAAATCATATAGAAATTCGATTGGTCAAATACAGTATAATACGTAACCTGATACTCTGGGTCACTCATTCTCTCTTTTAATATCCCTACTAGTATCATAAATGGCGTCACCATAGCCCCAAGAATACTAACCAGAATCATCTTTGAATTTCTTAACTTCAACCATTCACATTGTACTAAACTAGCCAATGACATCACCTCCAATTAACTCTTTGAAATAGTCCTCTAACTTCTTTTCACTTAATTGTATTGTAGATACTTCAATGTCATTTTGAACAAATAAATGATTGATACGCGCTCTTGCCTCAAAATTCTGAAAAAGCTGTATTGAATGATTTCCAACAATCCGATAATCAGTCATATGGAATTCTTCTTCCAGAAGAAAACTAGCTTTTTTTGCATCCGATACTACAAATTCAATGTACTCGCGATTTTTTTCATGAAGCAAATCCATAGATACTTCTTCCACCATCTGCCCTTCATGAAGTATTCCAATCACATCCGCAATCTGTTCGATTTCACTCAAGATATGACTAGAAATTAGGATTGTCGTTCCAGTCTCTTTACATAACTGTTCTAGATATTCTCGAACCAGTGCAATGCCAACAGGATCCAGTCCATTCGTTGGCTCATCAAGAATCAAAAGTTCAGGTTCATGCATAATCGCTGCTGCAATTCCAAGTCTTTGTTTCATTCCAAGAGAATAATTGGAAAAAATTTTTGTATGTTCCTCCTTGAGTCCCACAATTTCTAAGGCGTCATCCACACTGCTTTCCTTATGATTTCCTCGCAATTTTGAAAGTATTTGTAAGTTTTGCCTGCCTGTCAAATTGTTATAAAATCCCGGAGATTCAATCAAGGAGCCAATTCGATGATATATGTTTTGTTGGTTTTTTGATATCTCTTCTCCAAATAATTTAATCTGACCTTTTGTCGGTAGCGCTAGGTTTAACAACATTCTCATTATTGTAGTTTTCCCTGCACCATTTCTACCAAGCAGTCCATAAATCTGCCCTCTTTTTACATTAATGCTTACATCATTTACAACTATATTTTTGTTAAATGCTTTTGTTAAATGCTGTGTTTCTATGATATAGTCACTATTTTTCATGTTCTCGCCACCTTTCTACTTCACAATTTATGTTAAAGTACGAAACTGACATGGGTCTTACTCAAATCTTACTTTTTCCTTACTTGCTTATTCTTCCTCTTCTTCTATATATTCAAAAAGATCTCCTGGCTGACATTTTAATGCTTTACAAAGTGCATTTAATGTTTCAAATCGAATACCTTTCATTTTATCATTTTTTAAATTGGATAAATTAACATTTGTCATTTCAACCTTACTTGCTAATTCATTTAATGACATTTTTCTATCTGCCATCATTCTGTCTAATCTTATTATGATTGCCATATTTAATCCTCCTAACAAATCTGGTCGATTTCATCTTGCAGTTCGAATCCATATTTGAAAATCTCTGATAAGACACCAAACAAAATTCCTGACAAAATAATAAATGGATTGATTTGCGACACAGCTACATTTACATAGGAAAAATAGACATACCTCATAATTGTCATAACTACCACTGGCATCAAGGATAGAAGCATGGTAAGTACTGCTATGATGCGTAGGCGTCTAATGTTATTTTTTGAAAAAGGCTGGAATATATTATCTAACATTAGATAAGCAAAATAAAAGATAACAGCCATAAACAAGTTACTCGTTATTTTACCAACCTTTTCAATTATTAGACACATCTTAAAATTGGTATTGCCTTGTGCATCTACACTTGCCATATATTCATTATAGTTAACCTCACTCCACTGTTCTCCTTCTACAAACAAATGATAAGTCCCGTTTTGACGCTCATCCTCTATCATTTTAACTTCAAAGACTTCTGGCGCTTTCTTAGCTAACTGTACAATATCATAAATGTGATTAAATGCAAAACCAATCAAAAGGGTTACAATAAGGGATAAAAAGATACGATCTCCTTTGATTTCCTTTTTCATTTTCATTATTTTATCTTCCATTTTTTCTTCCTCCATTCTTTTATAGGTTCGTTCTATGTTGTCATTTTATAACATAGAACAGATAAAGTCAATAACAATTTAAAGTAACACTTTAAATTGTTATTGACTTTGTTTAACTTTTTACTATGTTTCATTAAAAAGGAAGAACCACATAAAAAACTGTTCCTTTTCCTAATTCGCTCTCTACATTTATATCTGCGCCCATCATTTTTGTTAACTGCTTTGCGATACACAATCCCAATCCAGAATTGGTTTTGCTTCTGGCGTAATCGCCCTTATAAAGCCTTTCAAAAACATGTTCCAATTGCTTTCTTGCCATACCAATTCCATTATCTTTTATTTCAATCTTAATATTACTATTTCTTCTTTCTACCCTTATATCAATCTGTTTTGCCTTACTATGATCGACGCAGTTTTGTAATACGTTATTGATAACCCGATTAAATGCGCTTTGGTCGATTATTAAAAAATACTCTTCCTCTGGTACTTGTACATTGCATAGTATTTTATTCTTATCAAAGATTGGCAACCAAGCAATAATAATCTGCCTCATCTGCTCGCAGATATCTAGTTTTTCATATTTAAGCTGCATCTCATTCGAATTAATTTTAAACCAATCAAACAAGGTATCTACAAGCTTCTTTAAATCATATGATTTTCTTCTTGCAATGTTAATATATTTTCGTTCTTCTTCTTTTGAGAAAACTCCTTCTTCTAACGCCTCCAAATACCCCATCAATGAGGTAAGGGGCGTTCGCACATCGTGAGATAGACTTGTTAATAACTCCTTATTCGCTTGCTCTATTTTATTGATCCTTCGAAGCTCCTCTTGGTGTCTTTGTTCAATCTCATTGATTTGAAGAGCTACTTTTGAAAGAGAAGAATTTCCTTTTACAAAGAGCTTATGATAGTTTTTATCATTTAGTTTTTTAACCGCTTCTAATATCTGCCTAATCTGTGTATGCAATACAATTATATAGAGTAGCAAAGCAACCAATATCACACTTAAGACTACTATTATAATAAGCTTCATCCTCACTTTCCTTTTCCAAATTTGTAACCAACTCCCCATACCGTTTGAATATAGGACGGATGTTCAAGATCTGGCTCTATCTTTTTGCGAAGTCTTCGAATATGAACCATAATGTTATTATCATCAAATGCATACTCCTCTTGCCATACCTGATTATAAATTTGCTTTTTGGTAAATACCTGACCTGGGTGCTTAGCAAGAAAATATAGAAGTTCAAATTCCTTTGCCGTCAATTCTATCGACGAATCATTGATGAATACTTCTCTCGTTGTTTTGGAAATAGACATTTCTTCAAATTCTAACGTTTCTGTTTCCTGAATTTGATTACCAAATGCGGTATAACGACGAATCAAAGACTGTACTCTTGCAACGAATTCATTCATACTAAAAGGCTTTGTCAAATAATCATCAGCGCCCATACGAAGCCCTGATACTTTATCAAGCTCACTGTCCTTTGCCGTTAGCATAAGAACGGGAACATCGCTTTCTTTTCTAAGTTTACTAAGGATTTCAAAACCATTTTTTAATGGTAACATGACATCAAGTACAATTAACACGTAGTCATTTTTTAAACATTCTTTTAGACCACTCTCTCCATCATGTCGAAGCGTCACAGCATAACATTCCATCTCTAGAAATTTCTTGATTAAATCACATAATTCTACATCGTCATCAACGACTACTATTTTTTGTTTCACTCTAACACCTCCTTACACCAAACATTAGACAAACCATTTTCCTTATTTTAACACATGAAAGCTTATGGCACACGTTATTTTTCCCGATATGGTTCAATTATTGATTGAAAAAAGCCATTCTACAAATCTGTAGAATGACTTCTCTGCTTATATTAATTCTTAATTTTTAAATCACTGGTTGCTGGATTATCAATAAGCTGTCCCTCCTTAGTAAAACGTGAACCATGACAAGGGCAATCCCATGTATGTTCAATTGGATTCCACTTTAATGCGCAACCCAAATGGGGACAACGTTTAAAAGTTGGTGTTAAAAGATTAACGACTGCTTCAAATCCATTGACCGCAAGCTGAGGACGAAGAATGGTGCGTGAAGGTGAAAATACTTTTTCATATGGATTTTCTTTTCCTTGAACCAAATCACAAAGAAGCATGGCAGAAACCATAGAGGAGGTCATACCCCATTTGTTGAAACCAGTAGCAACATACATATTGGTTGTTCTTGCAGAATACCTTCCAATATAGGCAATACCATCTAGTGTCATACAATCTTGGGTTGCCCAACGATATTTGATTTGTGCATTTGGATAATGTTGTTTGGCAAAACTCTCAAGTTCTTCAAAATTACCTCCTTTTTTACCAGTTCTATGGTCTCCGCCGCCAATGAGTAATAGGTTTTCATAGTTTCGAAAGGACATTCCTTTTTTGGCTTCATCCACATACATGCCGTTTACATCGGTTGCATTTTCTAGTGCAATCACATAGGAACGGTGTTGATACATTTTCAAAAAATAACTGCCGTGCTTGTTAATAAACGGAAAGTGTGTCGCAACGATTATTTTATCCGCTGTAATTTTTCCATAGTCTGTGACAGCCGTTGTTCCAATTAGTTCTCGTACAGTTGTACGTTCATATATGTTTAGTTCTTTTACTATACTTGCTATAAATTTCAAAGGATTAAACTGCGCCTGATTAGGAAACTTAACAGCCCCTGTAACCGTGAATGGAAGGGATAACATATCCTCTCTCTGTGCTGCATAGCCGGTTTCTTTGAGAGCCGCTATTTCTTTTTCAATCTTATTATTGTCTTCAAGAGTATAGGTATATGCGTCTTTTATCTCAAAATCACAATCAATATTATGACAAAGCTCCTTGTATTTATTTAGTGCTTCCTCATTTGCCTGAAGATACAGTCTTGCTGCTTCTGTATCAAATTTTCGTATAAGCTTATCATATATTAAGCCATGCTGCGAAGTGATTTTCGCAGTTGTATTTTTGGTAATACCACTACAAATCCTGTCCGCCTCCACAAGTGTATATTCTACTCCTGCTTGCTTAAGCATATATGCGCACAAAATTCCTGCCAACCCGCCACCAATTATTAGGACATTAGTTTTGATATCTTGTTGTAAGCTATTAAATTCTGTTACATTCGAATTATTTGTCCAAACCGAAGCATTCATAATAACCACCACCATACCTTTTTTAGTATATTGTTCGTTATAAATGTATTTGCTATACATAATTGGATATATGTAATAAAAATACTCCCCTCATGGTTTAGACCAAAAGGGGAGTGTCCACATTATTCCTTATTCAATTGCAATATAGCTTTTCTTTTCTTCAATTCCTACATTCTGTTTTGGGATCGATAGATGTAGAATTCCATCCTTAAAAGCTGCTTTAATGTCTTCTTGCTTCACACCATTTCCAATGTAAAAGCTTCTTTTACAGCTTCCTGTATAACGTTCTCTTCGGATGTAATTTCCTGCTTCATCTTTTTCATCTTTATTTTCATTGCGTTTTGCAGAAACCGTTAAATAGCCATCCTTTAATTCCGCTACAACCTCTTCTTTTGCATATCCTGGTAACTCTACATCAATGAGATAACTTCCGTCTTTTTCCAAAACATCGGTTTTCATCAAATTGGAGTGTTCCATCCAAGAAGAAGGTGTTCTAAAAAATGGATCTTTAAACATTTCATCAAATAAATTATTTACTCTATTTGCTAATAACATGGTATATTCCTCCTCACATGAACTAATTTTATTTTCTATTATTTCAATCAATGCTATGAATTATTCAATTGCAATATAATTTGATTTTTCTTCGATTGCAACTGTTTTTTTAGGTATTGCCAATCGTAAAATTCCATTTCGAAATGCTGCCCTAATATCTTCTTGCTTTACGTCCTTTCCAACAAAAAAACTTCTTTGACAACTACCAACATAACGTTCTCTTCGTATATAATTACCTTCTGTGTCTTTTTCATCTCTATTTTCATTATGGTTTGCCTTAATAATCAAATATCCCTCCTTTAATTCAGCCTGAATATCCTCTTTTGCATAGCCAGGCAGTTCCATGTCAATCATGTAACCCCCTTCTGTTTCTTTTACATCTGCTTTCATTCTAAGGCCGTCTTCAAACACTGGTATATCAAAAAACAAATCATCGAAAAACGAATCATCAAAAAAATTATTAAAGAATTGATTCACTCTGTTTGTCAGTAACATAGTACCTACCTCCTTAAAATTATTTATTTAAAATGTTTGTTATAGTTGTTATATATATTATATAACACCGTTTTAAAAATATGTCAAGTGATTCATTCAATTTTTTTCATATTCCATTCGTTGACTTTTTCACTTATGCCAATTATACTAGTTGCAAACAGCCACAAAAAAAATTAAAGCGAAAGGAGAGCGCTATGTTATTGGAACAATTAAAGACAAGAAGAAGTATACGAAAATTTCAAGAAAAACAAGTAGAAAAGGACAAAATTGATCTTTTACTAAAAAGTGCATTATTAGCCCCCTCTTCCCGTTCCATTCGACCATGGCAATTTATTGTAGTCGATGATTGTCATCTACTTGCTAAGCTATCTCTTTGTAAAAAGCATGGAGCTACTTTTCTAGCAAATGCACCATTAGCTTTTGTTGTCCTTGCAGATCCTAGCTTAAGCGATGTTTGGATTGAAGATAGCTCCATCGCCTCTACTTTGATTCAATTAAGTGCGCATGATTTGGGTCTTGGGTCTTGTTGGATACAAGTAAGAGAAAGAGATTACTGCGAAACTGAAAAATCCGAAGAATATATAAAAAAATTACTAGCCATACCTGATTCATTTCGTGTAGAATGCATAATAGCAGTTGGCTATCCAGCCGAAGAGAAAAAACCTTATCAGGAAGAAACTCTACTTTACGAGAAAATACATTACAATCAATTCTAAACGTATCATAAACGGAGGGCTTTGTTAAGCACCTCCGTTTTTAATATCTCTTATTAATATTTACCTAATTTCATATGTCCTGCAAGCTCTGTCTTACATCTTTGTTTCATCACCCATGCTTCATCTTTTGCCTGTGTAAAAGCTGCAACACACTTTGGATCTAGATTATCTTCAATTCCTTCTTTACTTAAAGCAATAATCTTTTCTGTCAAAGTAATGATTTCCATATGAATGGCATTGGTTCTATCCGAACGATAAATCTTGTCTGCTTCTTCCTTGCTTAATTTCTCAAACTTATCTGCTCCCACAGCACATTTTGGACAGGCATTTGGCGCTTCTTCCCCTTCGTGAACATAGCCACATACACTACATTTGAACAATTCTTTCATTTGAATACCTCCTATTAATTATATGTTATTCGATTTGATATAATTTAATTATCTCACAAAATAAAAGATTGTCAATGCAACTTTACAATAAATCCTATTTTAAATCTCTATTCTATAAAGTTTGGCTCCATGTCCATAGACATGTGCTTCAAATGATAGACCTGTGCCAATCGAAGTTTCTTCACTCCATAGTTCTTCAAACGGTAAGTCTTGAAAAGACTTAAGCCCTAAATCATTGGCTTCTATCATTATGTTCTGCTTAGATTCCTTTAAATTAAATACTGCAAGGTACCCAATCGATTCTTTCGTATCGCTTGAAAACCACACCGCCTGCGTATCCGTCCTTCTAATTTGTCTGGCCTTATGTGAATCGGAGAGTAGTTTTAAGACCTTCTTATTGGTAATTAATTTCTTTGTCCAATCATCTAATTTCGTTAGATTTGCGCCAAGCATAAGCGGAGAGCGAAAGATGCACCACAATGTCATCATTGTAATTTGCTCCTCTTTTGTAAAGGAAGTATAGCGCTCTTTTCCAAATCCTTTTCCAATATAGCCAAGAGGTAGCATATCACAGTCTGGATAACAACCTTTTGCTACATGCGACTGCCACGTTTCACAGCGTTCAAACATCTGGTATAAATACTTCCAGTCATCCCAAAAATCATCCGTAATTCTCCACATATTTGCATAGCCTTCATAGTAACTTGCTTCTTCAATCAAAGCTGGACCTGGTGAAAGGCTAAGAACGATAGGTCTTTTGCAATTTTGTATTGCTTGATGGAGCATCTTAATTTCTTTTTTAGCGGAAGGCATATCCATTCTACAGATATCATCGCATTTAATAAAGTCAACACCCCACTCAGAATATAATGCAAAGAGTGAATTGTAATATTCCTGCGCACCCCTTTTCTCTGTTTCTAGTCCATACATATCTGGATTCCAAAAACAGATGTTATACGGGTTGGCAATTTCGTTGGCTGTTACATCACAGCCTAATATCTTACTATGCTTATGCGCGGCTTCTCTTGGAATCCCCCTCATAATATGAATCCCAAACTTAAGTCCTAGACTATGGATATAATCTGCCAATGGGCGAAACCCTTTTCCATTTACAGAAGAGGGAAAACGCTCTGGACAAGGAAGTAGCCTGGAATATTCATCCATCTCCACTTTTCCAAACGGGATGTATTGATACTGTTCTCGTTTTGAGCCTGCATCATAGGCATACCATTCAATGTCTACCACAATATATTCCCAGCCAAATTCTTTTAAATTTGCTGCCATATATTTTGCATTTTGCTTAATCTGCTCTTCATTAACAGCGGTATCGTAATAATCATAACTGTTCCACCCCATAGGTGGGGTAGGTGCAAATTCATTCTTATTCATACTCCCTACTCCTATCTTGTTTTTACAAAAGAAAACATTTTTGCAATAAAATTTTTACTTCATAGATGATAGCAATCTCCCTTATGCTATTTAACACGTTGCTCTTTTCTAGAAAACATTATATAATTACTGGTAAATACAGTCTATGTTAAATGTGTCTTAGACTTGTAATTATGTTGACAAATCACTTATTGTATCTTTCCATTTTATAAGTGATTCCAAGGAGCCTCTATGAAAATAGAAAAAAATGATTTAATAGTTGTACCCGAGCGACCACTTTTTTTACACCAATGCGGATATGAAAAATGTAAACCTTCGCACTTTTTTGGTCCTGCGATTCGACCACATTATCTGATTCATTTTATTAAGAGCGGAAAAGGAACGTATCAAGTGGAGGGGGAAACGTATCATTTAAAAAAAGGAGAAGGATTTCTCATTCATCCTGGAATTCGTACCCTATACTTTGCAGATGAGACTGAGCCATGGGAATATTATTGGATTGGATTTGATGGTTATGATGCTATGAATGTTTTGTATGGCTGTGGTCTTTCAAAGAATCAGCTTATTATAAGAAATTGTGATAAATCAAAACTGTGGGAAGACTTAGCTTCCTTGGTTGATGTTTTTTTTGCTAAAAGAGGCAATGAGTTTGCTTACCTTGGCATGCTTTATCAGTGCTTTTCTTATATCTATCACCCAATTGATTCTCCTGATAAGCTTTCCTTTGAAAGCTATCTTAAGAAGGCACTTGATTATATCCATAATAATTACACTTACGATATTCAGATTACTGATATTGCGAAATATCTATCCATTGACCGAACTTATCTTTATAAGTTATTTATGGCTAACAAAAATATATCTCCTCAACAATATTTGATTACCTATCGATTAAAAGTTGCGAAAAAGCTTTTAAGCGATTCTGATTTGCCAATATCAGAAATCGCTTATTCTTGTGGCTTTAAAGATGCCTCTTCCTTTAATAAACATTTCAAAAAGCACGTTCACACTACGCCTTTTTTGTACCGAAAGAAACAAAGTGAATGACGGCATACTTTATTTCCTTTTTATTTGATGCTTTTGTGGCTTTATAGTAAGTTCTGTAATTACAAGTCCTTCCCTTTGATCGAGTAAAAAGGACATCGCATCTGCGATTTCATGAGATTCTACATAGGTATCCTTTTGCTCTCCCTCCTTGAAATCTGCATTTCGATAAAAATTACTTTTTGTCATATCAGGATGTATGACGGTTACTTTCACCTCGTACTTTCTTACTTCATCAAATAGACTTTTTGCAAAGCTTGTTAGCCCTGCTTTGGTTGCTCCATAAGCACAGCCATGTGTGTTGGATTTTTGAGCGGTAACAGAGGATATGAAAAATACATATCCTTTGCTTTTTTTAATATCACGAAGCAGGACTTGTGTAAGAAGCATTGGTACAGTAAGATTAATATTCGTCATTTCTTTTATTTTCTTAGCATTTAGTTCTTCGTGTGGACCAAAGTAACCAACACCTGCATTGTTGACTAATACATGAATATCCACACTTTTCTTTAAATCATTGATTGTTTTCAACAATAAGGGAGTATTCTCAACATCTATCTTAAGGGGATGAAAGTTTTCTTTTGTTAGAATTTTATTCACTAAATCCACCGATTGGTCAAAATTTCTTCCTATCCCATAGACAATGTAACCCTTTTCTAAAAGCATATCCACAATGGATAGTCCAATGCCAGAAGACGCTCCCGTTACAAGTGCTACTTGGTTATTTACGCTTTTTTCCATTGCTTTCTTTTCCTTTCTCCTCTTCCCAAGAAAATATTTTCTCCTCTGGAATGGATTCTTTTAATGCATCCATTGCAAAGTTAAGCATCTCGTTGGTGAGCTCTCTTTGATATTGGTACACTCCATTTTCGTTTTCATATGGAAATTGAAGTACCGCGGACTTTGGATTTTGCTTTCGCATCTTTTTTAGATAATCCTCTGAAACACGAAAGACACCAATACTTACGTCATATACTTGATTCAAAGCTATCTCTTTCTTAACCTCATCAAAAAAGGCTCCATATATCTTTTTATAATCTGAAATATAAAGCATTGGATCAAAGCACAAACGTACTTGATAGTCTCGTTCCATAAGTGTTTTAATGCAAGTTAGTCTTTGTTTCAGCGAGGGTGTTCTTTTTTCATATGCTTTTGACACCTCTTCTGGGGATAACGTAAATGCATAAATGACTTGTTTTGAGGGCATTATGTCCTCCCAGGCTTTTAAGGAAGCACACTTGGTTCGAATCTCAATGGTTAATTTCTCGTTTTCTTTCGCAAATTCTGCCCACCGCTTTCCATAGGAAAGAATGGATTCTAATGCCATCAAGTCTGTATCATAGGATACGCAAAGATAAACTGGATGTTGTTTGAGCAATTCTCTCACCTCATCAAACATATCCTCCAGATTCAAAAATACGACCAAATTAGCACTAGGGTACATTCCTTGCAAATAACAGTATTCACAGTCATAGATACAATTCATGACACTTGAGGTATAATAAAAATGTTGATTTCCAAAGCTTTGGCACACTTGTGCACCAGGATAGACTAACTTCCCTTTCTTATTCGCAAGAATTAGGTTTCGCACTTTTTTTTGCTCATGAAAATTTTGCCCACTTCGGTTAAATACATCTTTATAATGGTCAATCAAAATGATTTTAGCATTGGGAAAATGCTTCATTATGTCCTTTGCCTGCGTGCCACTTGCCAATTCTTTTTCTACATAGATATGTGTAAAGGCTCTATCATAATAATTGTCGTTTGAGTTCTTCAAAATAAATCTTTCCTTCTCTTTTACTTTTACAACTGTTTGGTATATGTGTGTCGCACCATTTTATAATGTCCAAAAGATCATCATGCAAGAGCAGATAATAACTAAGATGCTGTTGCAATATATATTTCATGGAGGTACTTAAGCAAAGCAATTGTTCCATTTGCTCTAGAAATTCACTCGTCTGTGTGTGAAGCAATTGCTCTTTTTGCCTGGCTTGCTCTTTCATCTGCTCGATAAAAGGAAATAGTGCATGTGCTTTCTCTTCAATCATCAAGGTAAGTTGATTGGGGGTAAGCCATTCTCTTTGATCTTTTTTTTCACCATAATCAGATAGGATTCGCAAAAAAGCCATTTGATGTGTTCCAAAAAAATAGGAAGCACTGATGTAAGACGCTGCTCCTTCCATATCATAAAGAAAAAGACTTTCCTCTTGTGTTTGATTCAATGCTTGTATCTCTTCCTTTAATACCCTACTTCCCGTTACACCTTGTATCTCCCTAAAAGGATGGCGAAATAATACGTCTGGATAAAAGGTCTGGTTCGTAGATAATTGTGTTATCTTATTGAGCAAATAGATTTCCTTTAAAGTCAAAGACTTTGAGACTGTACCAGCACTTCCAAAGGAGAGAAAGAAATCTCCTTTTTCTGGTGGAATAACACTGCATATACTAGAAATTGCAACGGACGCCGCTATCTCTCCCACACCTGTTATCACAACTAATATGTCATCTCCTAAGAATACTTGAAATTTATGAAATTGGTCTGTCTTTTTTAAACCAAAATACAAAATTATGGGCTTTGCCTCACAATAAAGTGCTGTTGAAATATAAAGCATGGCTTCACTCCTCTTGTCTTTGTTTGTTTTTAGTATAGCCGATGGAGTGGATTTGTTCAACTATCTTAAACTGTAATCTCCTTACAAAAAAGGACTTTTGCAATCATACAAAAGTCCTTTTGTCTTAACCATTATTCAATCTCTTCAACATTTGTTTCATAGTTGTATTCATCAATTTTTGCAGTTATACACTTATTAAATAATGTATCCAATGTTTCATAACCATAATAATAAAAATTATAATAATCCCAGCTACTAGATCCAAATACTACTTTTCGCGTAAAACTATCACTTGGAGTTTTGTATGAACTTAAGTCTATTGAACATGTCCCATCAGGTAAAGTAATAATATCTTGAAAGGCTACAAAGTAATAATATGTAAAATTTTCATGAATATCTGCTTCATCAAAGTTATTACTTGCTTGGATTTTATATACCAAATAGACCTCATTATTATAACCACTATTATAACCATAAATATAACCATAATTTTCTTTTGCATTTTTAGGTGTTAATAAATAACTTCCAATATAGGTCATCTCATCCAATGATTCATGTTCATTCCATGCTTGAGCTACATAGGCTTTTAAAGTGTCTTCACTTTGTATTTTCATTTTATCAAGTGATTCTTTTGGAATTTGCGTTAATGAAGTAATATAGGAGCCTAAACCATCAACTGTATATTCTTTACTTGTTAACGTAAATTTTACACCATATTCATCCAAGTAATAGCTTTGTATATCATCCCACCATCCATCACTAATAGATACAACTACTTTATCTCCATTACTCAAACCATCCGATGGTTCCACATCAAAATATAGGTCATCCATGATGTTGTTCTTCACTTTTTTGCTAACTTTTACGCTTCCCATTGGAGAAATTCCTGAATAAGTCAATTCAATGTTTTCAAATGGATCCATTTCATAAACTTCTTTTAGTCCACTTACCGTAAATTTCAAATCATCTAGTTTTAATTTTACTTTAAAAACTTCTTTGGCGACTTTTTCATCACAAGTCCACTTATATACTACAGTATCGCCATTTTTAAGATTCTCCATTTTATCTAAATTTCCACTAATGCATTTATCAATAAAGATTTCGTAAGGTTCCATAAAGCTTGCCTCTAGTTTATCCTTACCGTAATACTTTAGTTTATCCGCATAATCTTTTTCAAATGCATCATAATCAATTTGTACTTTAGCAGTACCAATCGTATCATAACCTGAGAATTCTATCTTAACATAATCCGACACATTAATTGTTGTTTTTTTATTAACAACTACTAATAATCCAAAAATGAACACGATACAAAGCATACCGATGATAGAAATATTCTTTTTAGAAAGCTTTTTAAATTTTGTAATATTTTTATTCTCAATTACATTCAGATTCTCTGAATGATTGCCCTCATCTGATTTGATCATTTGTCCACACTTCTCGCAAAATTTTGCATCGTTAGCTAATTTTGCACCACAATTTTCACAAAACATACTACTCCCGTCCTTTTCTCATAAGTATACATATCAATTTAATAAAACGTACTTAAAATACTACCCATACTACTCATAGCAGACTGAATAGCTGCAATGATAGCCTGCTTAATAATTATCATCTGTATTAACGTAACAATTAAGCTACTAAAAATAAATGCCCAGTAACACTTATCTTTATCATTTTTTAGAATAACCTGAAATGTTATTAATTCTGAGCTAATTGCTATAACATATGGCATAATTAGCAGAATGATTAATAACGTATAGGAAGAAGCAAAAATAAATGATAGCAAAAATACTACTAGTATAGCCACTGTTTCAGGCAATGAAGATAAGCAAAATAAACCTAACAATGTTTTAAGTTGATAGTTTTGCTTTTTTGCAAATATATATAGCGCTCCCGCATATATTGCTTTAAATAAAACAAACGCCAGTGTAATTAACAATATCTTACCAAATGAAATTTTAAAATAAGATAACTTTATTGTTAAACATAACATCAATACGACTGCATAAATTAATCCAATTATAAATTGGGGTAATTTATTATTTTCTGCCAAAGCTAATTCTAATGTTTGAACTGGCTTTAGCAAGAAACTGACACTTAAATCTTTTATTGACGAAACTGTGCTTTTTACTAACTTCTCGTCAAATTTAATAAAATGTTGATTTGTAGCTTGACTATTGCTGTTTACTACATTTAAATCTGTCTGATGATCCAATTTACCTTCTTCTTGACCATTTGATTGACATGTGCATACTTCTCCCTCCTGTGTTGGTTTTCCACAATACCTACAAAAATTTCCCATGTTTTTTCCTCTTTTCTTATGTATTTTAAAAATATTTAATAGTTTGCTATTATGAATCTATTAAATAAATTTAACAAAGATAATTAAAACAACTGAAATAAATAAATAAATTTTTAAGCGGAATTATACAATCTTTTATTATTATTTTTGATTATTAATTTCCTTTATTTCGTTTGAGCTTTTAACATGTAGCCCAACCGATCAAACTTCTTATTTTGGTAAATGAAAGCTATATTCGTTTCAGAATATTTTAGATAAGTAGATATTCTTATTTAGAACATTATGATAATAAAGAACACAGAGAATTTTTGTATTAAAATTGTATCAATTTTTACCCCTAGTTTATCATCAGATTGACTCATATCATTCATATCTGATTTAGATTCATGTAATAATCCATAACTCCTTGATTGTAGCTTTAACAAAACTTAGAATCTTCTGATATAAATTTTGCAAAACATATCGTATTAAATATTTATCTCCCCAGTATATCTTTACCCTTATTTACTACTTTTCTATCTTATATAGTAACATGTATCTTTTTAATAAACAATCATTTTTTCCTATTTTTTTAGTCCAATAGTACTAAAGAAAAGGAATTGAATTCTTGTACAAACAAGAGTTCAATCCCTTTTCTCTTTTACATCTCAACCACTCTCGTTGCAATCTTTTCCTGAAATCTCACATCATGATCTACAACTATCATAGTAGGATTTGTACTTAATAATAACTTCTCGATTTGCATTCTAGAAAATACGTCAATGTAATTTAGTGGTTCGTCCCATATATAGACATGGGCTGGTGTCATTAAGCTTGCTGCAATCAATACTTTTTTCTTTTGTCCTTGCGAATATTCTTCCATTGGCTTAACAAACTGTACTCGCTCCATATCCAGTTGCCTTAGAATTGCACAAAAAAGGCTTTCCTCTAGATTTCTGGTTTCACAAAATGCTTTGATACTTCCTTTTAAGAAGCTAGTATCTTGATTGATATAAGAAATAATAAGTCCCGCTGAAGTCTTTAGTGTACCACTTGTAATCATATTATCAAGATTTTCCTGCTGATTAGAGGCAAGGATTGCTTTGATGAAGCTAGACTTCCCACAACCATTTTTACCTTTCAAAAATACTCGTTCCCCTTGATGTAAAGCAAAATCAAACTCGTTGATTACATTCTTTGATGCATCTACATATTTGAGGTTATATTCTTTGGCATATATCAAAACGTCCTTGTGGTGGGTAAGTGGACTTAGCTTTAAATCCACAGGACTTTCTATATCTTGTAAAAGCCCTTCTTTTTCACTAATTTCTCTTTCCATTCTTTTCTCATATTGTTTTACTCTACTTTGCATCTTTTTAGTTTTAGCTCCAATGTAGGAACGGCTGCTAATAGACCTGTCGTTTTCCTTTACTGGATCAAACCCTATTTTTGTATTTTCATTCTTTTCTGCCCAGCGATTGCTTCGATCAGCCGCTTTCTTTAATGATGCAATCTCTTTTAGATGCTTTTCATTTTCCATGATGGCAAAATTATCTTTTTTGCTTTTATTCTCCCACCAACTGGAAAAATTACCCGCTTGTATCTCAATGCTTCTTCGATTCAGAACCAATACATGATCCACGCAAGCATCTAGTAAATCTCTATCATGTGATACCATAAGAAAGCCTTTCTTTTGCATAAGATACTCCTTTACCGTCTCTCTGGCTTCCTGATCCAAATGATTGGTTGGTTCATCAATGAGTAGGAAATTATTATCGCCTGAAAATAAGATAGCAAGCATGGCCTTCGTTCTTTCTCCGTAACTAAGTGTATCAAAAGGTCGATATAGTATATCCGCAGAAGCTTTTAATTTTTCAAGCTCACAAATGACTCTCCACTGTTCACACCCTGGTTTAATTTCCTCCATAAAATCTGCAATACTCCTATTCATTTGCTCTTTACTGATTTCATATGGGAAATAATCAAATACTGTTGATGTTTTAATCGTTCCTTGATATTCATATTTTCCAAGCAATAAATTAAGAAATGTAGTCTTTCCTTTCCCATTCCTTCCAATAAACCCTAATTTCCAGTTCGTATCTATGGAAAATGATACCTCATCAAAAATTGGTTCAAAACTTCCTTCATAATAAAACGTAAGATTCGATATATTGATTTGTGCCATATTAACTCCTCCTTCATAACACTAAAAAATCATTTGTTGCCAAATGATTTTGATTCACATCTTATCTCTCTTACTTTGTTACTATGACACCAATTTGTAAGTATCAAACAAATAATCTAACCTTATCTAACTTCGTTAGTTTTTTACATGCAAAAAGAGAGGTTATGAGAATCATAATCCACTTTTGGCAACATGAATTACAGTATAATCCAATTGGATTTACTGCAATAAAACGTATCATGTCTCAAAAGTAAATTATTTTCTCATCTTTTCACCTCTCTCTAAAATTCTAACTCTTATTATTATACTATATGCTAAATTAGATATCAATTAAAATCTATCCTGTACAGCGGTGAAGAATAAATTTTATTTATTCCATTTCAAAAATAGTATTTTCTATTTTTGCTAATTATCCACTTTTTTTCATTTGTTTCTTATTGTTATGCACATCCTACTGCGCTACTTAACCAATTT
>POVV01000677.1_pt1 | contig 18909 bp, 14 predicted proteins | sample 1560271 | NCBI WGS metagenome assembly POVV01 (sample SAMN08337232, study PRJNA429181) | Bioreactor metagenome, whole genome shotgun sequencing project. | biome: cows' rumen and soil; feature: anaerobic; isolation source: anaerobic chemostat enrichment culture, galacturonate as sole carbon... | reverse complement strand
GGTTTTCGTTTGGTTTATAACTCCCCTCCGGCTACAATGTAGTCAACTAACGCAGATTCAAGCTGTGCTCTTTCTTCTCCTTGTAGGACAGAGACACATTCTCCCTCTTCGTTATACTCATGATCTCTTTGTTTTCTCTCATAATGTTTTTTTTAATTTGTTATTAATATAATAAAACGCGTATCTACGCGTGTGTTTTTAACCCAAGTAAGTTACTGTTATATCTTACATATTTCCATCATTACTATCGGAACTAGGGCATCTAAGTTCCCTCCGAATACCATATCCGAATATTGTGAGACCATTAAAAATCCGTCTGAGTCTACTATTACATTACTAAATTCGAACCAGTACTGATTATTATTTATCACTTTCCATGAATCCTCTACTGGAATTCTGATACTCTGGGATTGTACTCTCAGGATATTAGGATACTTCCACCGGCCATGTGATTTTGCAGATAATAAGATATTCACTTTATACTCCCCAACTGGTAACCCCGTCAGATATTTTACGGTCTGATGTGTAGGATCTGGCCTAACCCCGCCATACATATAGATTGACTTATTTCCTCCATTAATAATCAGCTCATTGGGATACTTACCTACCGAATTACCAAGATCAGGAATTTCCCAATAGGCAGAAGTTAAGTCTACTTCTAGTGATATTCCGTACTTAGCTCTGAACTGATCGATTACAGTCCTATTGTTATTATAGTACTTACCGATGTCTTTGCCAATAAAGTTACCCTCTAGGTCGTATATGTTTGTAGGATTTGCTCCATCAAACCTAGCTTTATTTACAAATCCAACTCCTTCAACTAACCCTGCCAGATTTCTATTTGCAAATAATATCACCCGCTGTTTTCCAGTAAAGTTGATCGTGTTAATGTCGGTATCTATTTCTGATAAGTTATTTCTCCCTTGAAAAGTGACAGTCCTCTCTCCTTTTGTCATCTGGATCTCTATTATCCCTGACTCCGGAATCTCGCTAAACCATTCTGTCCACTCGGCAGAATCTAGTTTATACCTGAATTCACTAACATTAGCGTATTCAACCTTATATTCGACGGAGTCATCTTTTTTGAATTGAGTGTCGGGAGTAATTGTCACCGTCGGATCATTAACGCCAGGGGTTCTTACTATGGTTGTGTTCTTCGAGATTACATTAGATACTCCGTTAAAATTTCTAAGTCTGAAGTATAATGTCTGGAGCGAGTTAAAAAGGAAAGGCACTGACACATGGAAAGTATCCTCCTTACTACTCGAGTCGATGGGGTCATAGTATTTATGTCCCCCTAGCCAGTTTATCTTGTACTTCCCTAATAGTTTTTGAAAGTCTTCCTGGTCTGATATTTCCAAACAGTCCGCCTCACCAAATTCTTTATTAGAATTTACGGTAGTGACATCTGTTTCATTAGTTACTAGTGTCTCTGGGAGTGATACAGACCCTATTACTGGCTTCTCATTGAGTTCTGGTAATTGGGAGCTGTAGGGGGTCTGTAATTCCCCAAGTAGCCTAGTGAAGTACCAAGCTAGGTCTAGGTTATCTTTTGTCCGGTCTGATAGATATTTCTGTACATACCTTGCGGCCCTTTCTACAGTATCGAGAGAGTAGCCGAAGTTGATAAGTCCAGTCTTTATATTCTTACTGAACGAAGTTACACCGGCCCCTCTAGTGACAATGGCCGTTTCAGGGAGATTCTTTATGATGGCTGAATAAGTCTTATAAGACAAATAGTTAGGAATATCTATCTTAATATTAAACTTACAACCTGTGTCCGTCAATGTCTTAGTTACTTTCGCGGCCCGTTGGTAGTACATATATTCAATGACTTCATCTTGAGAGCAAATCCATATATAATCACTCCCAATAGCTCCCACGGTATCATAGATTTCATCGAAGAATTGTAAGTTTCTCCTCAGTTTTCCAGGATTACCTCCATTAGGATCTTCGTGATCAAGACCGTGCGTTAATTCTACAGCCAGCGTTGGTTTACCAGCGAGTGCATATTGATACTGAGTAGCCCATAGGTTTCCCAGATACGGAGCATTGTCGTGGTACATATAATAGACGAGCAGCGTATTTCGGATTTCACTGAGAGGTACGTTTGATAAATCAGAATTCCAACCAAACGCTAGCCTATGTGCAGGTTTACCGTATACACCATCCGGGTCGACAGATAATGATGTAGAATTACCACTAAACAACAGCGTTTTAGGGTCTTTTATACATGCCCTCGTATACCACCAATCACCATCAGGGTTAGCATAGCTAACGGAAGTATAGCCAAAAGTGTCATATATAATCTGTCTGTCACGCTGAAGAGGATAAGAGTAGTCGTTTTCATATTTAGGCTTGACGGGATCATCTTCATAAAATGCCATATTGTGTAATATAAAATGTCCTCCATAATCTCTAGCCTTCTCTATATCTGCGATCTTTACTGAGTTAATAGTATTACTGTTATCCCAGTACCGAATATGATTATCTCCTTGTACCATCCCTGCGACGTCAAAGCTGAAAGGTATTAGAACTCCGCAGCCATTAGTATAACCGAGCCTTCTGGGGGCCTTCAGCTTTTCATCAGCCTCAAGGTTCCTCACTTGTTCATCAGTGTGTGGAACAAATTTTCGGACTCTACCATTCCATTCTCTATTTACATAGCGGAAACCATTTCGCCAAAGTGATTGTAAGTTATCATCATTTCTTAAGCAATAGGTAAACTTCTTATCATATTTATAATAAGGTATTTCCATATACATTGCCTGCGCTTCCTCTTGCGTACATTGTACATCTATATCGAAGTTATAAGTGATTAGCTCCGGTTCTTTATAAAATACGGGAACCACAATATCTTCTTGGTGTGAATCGTTTTTGAAGCTCCAATTGATATACTTATAGCCAAATTCTGCATACAGTTCAATATCAACAATACTATTCTCAGGAAAAGGTGTCCAATCCACCGACTGGAGTGTAGACTCTATGCCATTCTCATTGATTGTTTCGCTATACTTATAATGCGTCGGATTCCCTTTCTTGCTTAACTGCCACTTGCTAAATATATTGCTTACTGAATCATCCGAGTTATCGATACCTTGACAAGATACTGATACAGCAAAAGGAACGATTCCCATCACAATACTAGCCCTTACTCCATTTTTATTTACTGCACTGATAGTCACGTCCCCAGTACTAACGACCGGAGTTACTTCTCCAGTTTTAGGGTCAACGATCGCTTTAGATGAGTCAGAACTGGTATAGGTTAAGTCTAGGGTTGCATTCTGTGGCACAGCCATTGGTTCGAGCTGCGTTGTAAAGCCACTCACGAGCTTATTATTCTCGCTAGAAAATGAAAGTCCTAGTAGCGTTACCTCTACCGTTATCATACATTCAGCATACGCACCACTACGGGCCTTTACCTTGATCAGACACTCGCCTTTACCAACGGAGGTTACAAGGCCATTGCTGACACTTGCTATCAAACGGTTGCTTGTTGACCAGCTCAATACTGTGTTAGTTGCGTCCAAAGGCTCATACGTTGAGGTGAGTTGCTTTGTCTCACCTAGCTCCAGAACCAAGTCATACAAATTCAAAAACACCTGTTCAATAGGTATTCCGCTAGTATCTTCGCCACCACCAATACTGAAGGGATACTCGCCTAAAAAGACATGCGTAATTTTACCACCGTCAATAATGACATACATCGTTTTGGGGTCGAGTTCGGGCAATGCATTGTATTCGTCAATGCTAGCGAATATTTCGCATCCCATACTATTGGGCTTGCTGCTTTCAATGATGGGTGTGAGCACCTTCTCCTTGAATACACCAAAGTTCATAGATGCCGCAAAATGTGCATTGGATGCCTGAGTCATCATAAACCTATCATCGTCGTGTATCTCGGACATTCGGTTGAAGTCCTTGACATCTAATTTTAGTTCTTCTGTTGCCATATTCCTTATTTTAATTTCATTGTTAATTCAATTCAATGAAAATAGTGCGCGATTTCTCATACCGTAATCCATTCAATAATTTTCCCATTGATTAAATCATATGGATATCCTTGAAAAGGCTCCATCACCACACATCGATATCTTTTAAATTCTAATGCTCTTACCGGCCCTGCTGATCTGTGTATGTTAAAGCCTAATGTAGCATCACCTATTCGATATGCTATTTTTTGCACATTGACAACAGATTCTAAGTCCGTTATATATAAGCCGATTTCAGCTCCTGCATATTTCGGATCTCTTGGAAATTCGAGAATCATATTTCTATTTCCTACCATATTCTCAAATTGTATATTTAACCCTGTAGCATCTAATTTTATATAGTACATATTTCCCGACGGGCTAACTTGAAAGTATTTATCAATATCTCTATATGTTATTTTTGTAGGGGGTGTATAAATATCGCCTTTAAATAAGTATTTTTTAGATATTGGATCAAGTTCAAACACCACCTCATCATCAACCAGCGCAAATATCCCGGTACGCTTCACCCCATTGAGCGTGATACACTCCCGGCCCTGTGCGATGCCCGTGAGTTTACCGTTTTCACCACGCGTGCCGCTAAACATCTTCGGAGACACTACATATTCAGCATCAATCAATGTCTTGTTATTGTTCCATTGCTCTACCCAAGGCAGCAAATTCGCATCCTGTCCGGCATACACCCGTGTGAGTGTAAAGGTTTTATTAAACACTGCTATGCCTTCGCAGTTTACTTCAATGTCAAGCGTTGCCTTGTCTTGCATAATCTTTGTGAGAGTGATCACTCCGTTGGATATACTGTATTCGCAGCCCACAGGGGCAACCGATACAATATACTTCCCGGTTCCAAGCGCATCGCTTTGCTCCAACTTCGTGCCTCCTTGCATTGCTTGTATGGTAGCTTGTATCTTGTATTTGGTAGTTACCAGCTGATTGACACCCGTATAAGCGAGCTCACGACCTGTTACAATATTGATGATGTCATACAGTGATGTGTCTATTTCTCCATCACTGTTCACTGCTACCACTGCATCATAAGAGGATAGAGACACACTGTAGCCGTCCTTTCCATTCTCTCCTTTGAGTTCATCCTTTTGTTCGGGTGTAAATTGGATGTATCCGGCAAAATATCCATTACTCTGGTACGAGCCGGTTCCGTGCATAGTATATCCATTAATGGTCAGTCCTTCTACATCACCATACTGGGCACTAATGTTCCGGTTCGGGTCAATCTCCCACGTATTCACCCCTACGAGATAACGTTGGTATGTGCGTGTTGCATAAGCCGATGCCTGACGGCTCTTGTCCGTTGCATTGCCATACACGGCAAACTTCATTGCCTTGCAGGGATGCACTTTTGTCCCGGGTTTCAACTCGTATTGAAAGCTCTTGCCGTCAGCAAGTAGTTTAGTCGGGGAGAAGTATGCCGTTGAAAAGCCGGGAATAGTCAAGAAACCACATCCATCTGTTTCTGATATGGTGGCATTGCCAACAAGGTTGTGGAACAGTCCGCGGGCAAAATCGTTCAGACGTACGCTTCGAAGCTCCCCAGACTCTAACTTTAAAGTGGCTATCTGATCAAGTGTATTAACCGATTCGATGATACCGAAGGCGATAGCATTCCAAAGTTCACCCGATACCACGTCTATGCGGTTGAACCGAAGCTCGGGTACTTCGAGAAACTCATTCAGTCTCAACCCTTGCATTTCGGCATAACCTCTTTCATTTATGTATGCACCCGTACCACCAACAGAACCTGAAACAAAATGGCCTATCTTGATACCTTTCAGAAAAGTAATCAGCCCAGCCACTACGTCATCCAGTAATCTACTAACGAAAGAGCGTACGCTCTTCTTTGCCGTATACAGATTCGAATCACTCTCCGGTGTGTTTTCCCAACTTTTAATCATATCCGGCAATCCGGAGAGGGCTGCTTGTGCATAGTGCTTGGCATCTTTGACACCTTGCTCCATAACGGCCTTTCCACCCGGATTCGCCAAGTCACTAATCTCAATATCTGCCGACAACGGCTCGTTCACCTTACGGGTAATCTTCGTTATTCGACTGTCTCGGTAACCTATTTCAGGAAAGTATTTATCACTCATCAGGTGTATACGTTGCCCAACGGTTAGTGACACATTTCGCTTGCTCAGATCGATATAGTCGGTAGGGGCTTTATATACGGATTTATCGAGTTTGTTTTTATTCATGTATTCCGCTACGGCAGTTTCAAACTCTGTCTCCGCTAATGCGTAGTACTCCGTAGGCATGGTGATATTGTACAGAATGTAGTCATCGCCGGGCTTCATGACCAACGCACCGGGCAACTGCATTTCGTTGTCGTATGGCCATTGAGTGATGATTTCGAACTCTTTCTTATCGGCGTGGTAGTTTACTTCAAAGTCGCGCCCTGCCAAGTCTCCCGTTTCAAAGACAATTTGCTTAATCAATCCGGCTATTACATATTCGTTCGGGTTGAAGTTCAACTCCGGATCAGTGAAATAGTAGATATCAAAAGGTTTTTTATTCTCGCCCGTCTTGGTCTCTTTCCGAACCACACCTACCTTGCCGACTCTACGCGGATATATGGCCGCAAAAGCAGCTTCTTCGTAGTGCTCAATGATTCCGTAGTGCGTATTCTGCTCGAGATACTTCACACCACCGGGCAGATGTAGGCGACTGCTTCCGTATTTCTTTGGATCAATATTCCGGTTACTTCCCATTGGAAACAAGCGAGTGAAAAACTTGGCGTTCTCGTTTGTATCAAGCGTGATCTCCTTAAGTCCGCTACCATAGCCCAGTTCAATAAGCTCACCATATTCACACCGGCACAGGTTGACGGTAAGACCGTCTATCCACCATTCTGTTTCGGCAGCCGTGGCAATCGATGCAAGGGCATCATTGCAATAGGTTCCGTTATAGTCAATGGTAAGATTATCGGTGGCAATAACCTCGCCTACCTTCCAATCGGTGGTTCCCATCACACGGTTGATATTCTCTACCACCAGTCTTACCTGTTCGATTGCCGGAGCGGTGAGAGAGAAGACCGGGTTCAGTTCATTGTCCACTGTCTTCAAGCAGAGAGCACGACGGATCACGCTTTCGATACCGTAGAACTTCGTATTGTAACTCCATTCGATGGTCGATTTCTGATTCGGGATATAGGCTTCGAGCATCCGGTACCGTTTGCCTAAGAAATCAACATAGTCGTTCACATCGAGCTGCACGCGGTCGAAGAGGACAAAGGACAGGCTCAGTACGTAGTCCGCCATCAACCCCTCGGCAAGTGTCGATGAGTCGGCGGGCGATACGGTTGCTTTTAACTGTCCTTCTTTATTATAGATATTGAGTTCCATTTAATCAGTCTTTAATCAATGTTTAATCGTTATTTAAATACCCGGCTTCGGTTCGCGAAACTTCAGCTTAAAGCGTGAAGCATAAACCGCCTCTTCTTTCAGGTATGTCAGTTGCTCATAGTTGGTACAATCCTTATAGTACATCTTATAAGTCTTGTTCAATTCCGGCACCTCGACGTTAAGCCAACCACTCTTCAAAAGAGTGATAAAGGCTGTGTACTTGGCAAACCAATCGGTTTTCGTTTCGGCGGTGAGCGCAAAATACAGGGTGATGTCACGTGCCTCGAATCGAGGAATTGGTAACACATCGGGCAACGCCTCACCATCTTGCTCGCGATATGCTACGGCTGTATATGGCTTCATCGCCGGGGGCTTAAGCAATTCGTTGTAGTTCGCATGATCCCCGGCTTTGAGTTCGGTCAAGTAAGCGCCATAGGTTGTATATACATCCTGTCCGTTAATCAGTAAAAGCCCTTCCAATACCTTTTCCATCTTATTGCATTTTAAATCCGTCACGTTTTAATTCAGAAATATCAGCGGCCATCTGCTCCAAGTACTTGCAATAAGCCGTGTTCTCGACTATTTTAGATAGCGCGTCAATGGCTTTGCCCATGATCATGGAGATATCCTTCACCGTATCGTCAATAGTACTCACATGCCCCTGTACGGAGGTAAACAGCCCTTCGAGCTTCGTCCCCTGATCTTGTGTCATCGTAGTGAAGGCTCCGGCTTTGCCTTTCTGCTGTTCTCTCTCCGATTCCGATTTCCAACCTAGTGCATTAGCCAACTCTTCGCGCTTTTTCAGCATGTCTTCAGTGATAGATTCCTGCTGTTTTCTCAGAGCCTCTATTTCAGCTTGGGTGAGCTCTTCTCCACTTTCGGTATAAGATGCCCAGTTGTTATACAGTGCTTGGATTTTGTCTTTGTATTGATTGGTGATAAGCGATGAGAGAATGGCATTTTTCAAGTAATCTTCAAAGCTGTTTGCAAAGTCTTCCGAACTCGCGTCCATATCATTGAGTGTATCAAGGAATCCGCTATAGAAGCTATCAAAGTCTATCTTAGTAAGCCCTTCTTTACGATCATTCTCTAATTTTGTCAGTTCGTCATTACAGTCAATTATTTGTTGCAGGTACTTTTGCGTATCGCTGTGCAGCTCTGCCCAAAAGAGTGGCGCATCTCTTTGTAAATCCTCCAACTGCTTGGCCGATAGATCAAACAGTCCGGTCATACGTCCGTCCATCACTTTATTATACTCCGATAACCCAAGTGCTTTTTTGGCACTCTGTTTGGCTTCCCAAGACATATCATCTCTTTGGTCTACTCCTTTCGAATGCGACTTTCCGGAAGCACCCGAGTTAAGGTATTGTTTACCCAAACTCCTTGATGCATCTTCTTGCTTTTTCACTATTTGTATCGCTTTGTCATAGGCTTGCTGCCCTGTTTTGTTATTCAATTCAAACAGTTCTTTTTGCTTTTCGATCACTTTATCCAGTATGGCTATATACGATTCGTATACATCTTTTGCTCGCTCATATTCTGCCACTCCGTCGTCTCCTTTAAATAAGGAGGCGATTTTCATGGCAATCTGAATGGCGGCACCGATGATCGCGAGAATAACGGAAGCCTTTTCAACTGCCTGAATTGATTTTGAGGCTGTTTCGGATGCAGTAGAAACTCCACGCATAGCCGTCATTGCAAACAGGCCGATATCACCGATCAGGTTGATAATCTCACCTGCCGGGCCACCAATGACATCACCGATCTCTTTGATAGAGATATACAGGTCGTCCATCACATCCTTTACATCTTTTTCAGCTTTCTTTACTTTGGCACTCGACTTAGCGACTTTATCTTGTGCCTTGCTGTAGTTCTGGGCAGCTTTGGTAGCGGTCAGATATGATTTTTCAGATTCAATTTTACCCGTATCTTTATTAAATGTACTCTTCTTTACGCCCGTAACAATTTGGGCTCCATTCTGCACCGCATTCAGCTGATGTTGAGCTTTAGCGAGCTCCTGTTCTGCCTCTGCCAACTCCGCTTTCCGGTCGGCAAGCGTCTTGAATGGGTTGCGGGCATCCAGTTCGTCCATGATCTCCTGAATGGTGGTTGTGTACTCACGGAGCTGATCGGGAGACAACACTTGTGCGGCTGCACTTTTAGCATTCTCCAGTTGCGAAAGCAGAGAGCTTAACGTATCCGATGAAGTCTCTTTGAGGTTTTCAAAGGCGCGTACGTATTCGGGAGTCTCTTTGAGTTGGTCAAAGTCCAGTTTAATCAACTCTTTCCCCTTATTGGCAGTAGCTTGGGCGATGGCACGATTCGTCTGTTCTATCTTTGCCGCATCCCCTTCTTGCTGCGCTTTATCACGTTCTTTCTGTATCTTGGCGATGTCTTCATTAAACTTCTTCTCGATAGACAAACGTTGGGCAGTATAATCCTGGTACTTTCCCACTAAACTATCGAAATCTTTCTTCTGCTTGTCGGCATACTCTTTTTCAATATCAACAAACTCTTTTACATAGACCTCCGAAGCTCCTTTGCGCTGTTGGCTTGCTTGAGAGGTCACCGCATCTACCTGTTCCTTTGAAACGGGAAGCCCTTGTTTTTTCGCTTTGGCCAAGGCTTCGAGGCGTTCCCGCTCTTCCTGATCGATTCTCAGTAGCTCCGCATCAAAGCGGGCACGAGCAGCCGCTTTTTCCTTGGCAGCACCTTTCTCCATAATAGCGACTTTCATCTCTTCGACCTTTTGACGGGCTTTGAGTTCTGAGTCGGAAATTTTATCGATCAGGTTTTCAGTTTCATTTTTGGGTTCTTTGGGCTTGTTGTCGCCAAAGAGCAAATCGGTAGGTTTAATATCCTTAGCCAAAGATTTATTAGCTGCCACCAATGCTTTTCGCTGCTTAATAATATCTTGAACCTTTTTATTTTGTTCGTCCCATTCTTCACTTATCACAACTCCACCTTTTACACCACCTTGCGCCGCATTTGCATCAACTTTATACTTTTTAGTTTGCTCTAATATGAGCATTTCGTGAACTAAATCACCTCGTAATTCAAGTAACTTCTTTTCGTTTTCTACAATTTTATCTTCATAAGCACGTGCTTTTGCCGATTCAATAATAGCCGCCGCCAAATTCTTATATGCTTTAGCTGCATTTCCTGCCAATATCTCCTCAGACGATAGATTGCCGAAATAACTGGGATATTTATCTTGTAGTTCTTTGACAGCTTTCAACTGCTCTTTTTTCCCAAGAGCATCGTTTTGTGTTGCTTGATAAAGTAATTTTAAACGACTCAATTCTGTTTGAGCACTTTGTGCACCCTTTAGGCGAGCTTGCGAAAGGCTGTCAATGGAAGCACGATTCATATCGATGGCCTGTTTGCTCTTAAACAATCCTTTTGTCCATTCTACCACATCTTTCCCGTATACAGTAAGCAATGTAATACCTACCACCAAAGCTGTTTGCCAGGAGAAAATGGACGATGTCACTTGCTTCCATACCGGTGTGGATTTCTGCCCGGCATCATTCAATGCTTTAACCTCTGCCTTTGCTACCCTTAGATTATCCGCCAATATCGGCAAGTTGTTTGATATCGCCAGAAAGAACATATTTGCCCCCATTGTCAGCGATGGCAACTCACGTGCCACCTGCTGAATACTCATGCCCAGCCCGTTAAACTGCGAAGCAGCAGCACGGGGCACCGATGGGTGAACGATGGGTGCGTCTGCCCCTCTTCTCTTGATCTCTTCCAACTCAAGAAGCTTGGCTTTGAGTTCGTCAATCTCTTTCTTGAGTGCTTCCATCATGGCGATGTTGTCCGTTTGATCGGCAATGGTTTGGGTAGTGCCGGCAAACTGGGTCTGCATCTCCTTGAGCACCTTTTCCAACTGACGGATCATCACTGTATTGTCCTGAATGCTCTTCTCGACCACACTCATGTTGCCGATGACAGACTGCATACCTTCTTTGGTATTGTCGCGAGAGATAAATTCTAACAGTACAGGTTCCATGCGTTATTCTTTAGTTTCTTTGAGTTTTGTTTGAAAGAATGCCAGTGAGCTACCTCGTTGCCGGGTTCCCTGCCCTTCTTCCTCTTTTTTCTTCTTTACGTATCGCGGTGCGTCGGCGGCCATCAGCAGCAAGGTGGGGTAATTGACTTTCCACAGCAAGTGGTGCAAGCTCCATCCCGTTGCAGATGCGATCTGCCAGAGCATACCAAAGGGGCTATGAGAGCCTTCCATGTGGCCCGTTAACTCCCCTTTCCCGGTTGGCTCAGTCTCGGTTTCATCAGGTTCGTCGCCTGTGCCGAGCTGATAATAGTCATAAAATCCTTTGGGTTGAGTAGCTTGAGCATCTGAAACCAAGCTTCTTGCAGAAACCCGGGATGCACCCGCCATCGAAGCCACCAGGCAACAGGTTTGCAAAAAAGCATTCCACTCAGGTAGCCACGTACCAATGTCAATGCTACCATTTCACTCACTGCCTTGCCATGCACGGCCATGAACTCCATGTTTTGTTCAAAAGTATTTTCCTTCAACTGCTCATAAGATACCCCCATTTTGAGGTACTTGCGATCAATCCGAAGCTTTGAACCGTAGCAAGGTACGCGCATCACCACCCGTCGGAGCTTCTTCTTGCTGCCAAGGTATCGAAGTGGGCGGACAGGAATTGCCACACCCACATCGAGCAATATATCGGCCGCTCTGAGTTCTACTTCACTCATGGTTATTTCGCCTGAGTAAGTTCGATGGTTGCTGTTTTAGACGAGTCTGAGGCCAGAGTCAACGTGATGGTACCTGTTTTGGCAGTTGATCCGTCATTGGCGGCAGCCGTGATCACCAGGAAGTTTCCATCCTGAACGATGGTAAATCCGGCCGGAGCTGCCGATACGGTCAACGCGCCCGAAGAGCTCATTCGTACCACTTTGGTGCCGCCCGCTTTAACAAACGAAACCGCGCTGTTGTCTACCGACACATAAGGTTCTGCCATGCCGATGGAGAAAGGAGACGTACCGTCTGTCGGAGTAATTACTTCCGCCTCACAATCCATGTACAGGTTACCCGAGTTGCCCAGTTTACCACGTACCACCGCCGTGAGCGAAAGCATCTTGATATCAATCAACTGACCGGTTCCCGTTTTGATCTGTGCGGGTCCTTCAATAGTCACCACATCACCGGGAGCGTCCCATTTATCGCCAGTAGCTGTACCACCAGCCACCGCCACGCAGTTCTCTGCGACGAGTTGTATCATCTGAAAGGTGAACATATTGGTGCCGGGAGTGGCAAGTACCTTCTTTACCGGACCACCCCGACGCTGTGCGGCAAACAGTTTATTATAGGTAGGTTTGTCGCCCCCCCAGTCAATGCCTTCCTGAGAAATCAAACCAATTGTTTTCCCACCCATGACTATTTCGTCAAGCAGCATGATATGTCCGTCATTTACATTTTTCATAATTTTATACTTTTTCCGTTTATATACTTTTTAAGTGCTATTAAAGCGGCTGCACCGACCGATAATTGTCCGATCCGAATCCAGAACCATTGCCATCCGGTGGGCTCGTTGACGATCTCAGGAGGCTTTTCTGATACTTCGGTAGCGTCCCGTATTCGTGTCAGTTCTTCGGTGAGCCTGATTACTTCCCTGGCGAGTGAATCGCAGGTAGCCGTTACAGTGAGTGTATCGCCTTCACCCCGTCGGATATCCAACGAAGCCTGTCCGCTACGCTTGTTATAACCTGTCCCGATCGGCAACTGTGTAAGAGCGTTCATCGGTATATCCATCTTCGCCACGCTCATGGGTACAGGCACCAGGCTCTGCTCGAATCTTTTTTCGACTGCCAGACTGTCGCTGCGGTGGGTCGAGGTCAATCCGTTCGGACTTCTGCAACTCATCGCGCATAGGGCAATCAGCAAAGTGCACGCAACTGGTAGCTTTCTGAATGGTTTGATTAAGCTGCCGAACAGCTTTATACAATCTTTTATTTTCATTCTGTAGTTCGATTAATGTACCGGATATGTTGTCGTACATATCCTTGTAAATGTCATTCTTCTCTTTCGCTTCACGGGCTTTCCTCACATCGCGATAGAATATCCATCCTAAAACGGTTCCGGCACTGCCTACAGGAACAAGCCATTGAAGTATCTGCATTATTAAATCCGTAGACATGCCTTCTTCTTTTTAGATGTTTACAATAGTTCCCAGCCTGCTTCCACGTCTGCCATGACAGCCCGTTTGCCATTCTCTACCTGACTCATGGCAGCCGCCAAGCGGCACATGGTCTCTTTGTCGTTGATGTCTACCACATGGTCGGCACCCATCCCCGTCAGTGTTCGCACCGTAGCGATATAGCTTTGTGTATCGTTCTCACTGGGTGGTGCCCACCGGCTGATCATGGTGCGGATGGTACGGCAATTGTTCAACTTCGAGTAGTTTTGCAGCAGCTTAAGCATCGCACGGTAGCCGTAGGCCATGCTTTTAAACTGTTTGAAAGCCGAGTCGGTGGAGGGGATAATTTCCCCCTGCCACTCGGTTTTACTCTTACGGATGTTACCCGGATTGTTGTTACGTAGTCCTCTCATGGCTTTACTCCGATATGGCGCTTGCACCTAGTTTGATGTACCCGTTTCCGTCCCACATCAATGTGGTTACTGTCTTGCCGGCACACTCCACGCCTTTCACTGTTGCCTTTCCGGCTCCCCGGTTGGTTAAAATCAACATAGTCCCCGGCTGTACGGTGGTCTCTACTTCGACAGTTATTTCTGTCGCACTGTTCACTTCCGCCAGTGTCGGGTTGCAGTCATGCACCAGCTTGTTATCTACTACCTCACGCTTGATGGCGATGGGAAAAACGGTGGTGACACAGCGTTCACCTTCCTCATTGTAAGGGGCGAAGAAATCAAAACTTCTCCGCGATTTCATATTAATGTAGCTCATAATTTCTTACTTGTTAAGATTTGGTTGAATAAATTGCACCGAGATATTTACCGTTGATAGGCAAGGCGATACCGCGCATATTGAAACCGACAATATCACCACGGTATTCGGGATCATTGAGTCGATAGTACATATCGGCTGTGCCTTTGGCGCGACACACCGAATCCTTGTGGTAGGCAAAAGACGCAATGGCATCTGTTGCCGATACAGGAGCATTCCAAGCCAGTTTCACTCCGGTAGCTCCATTGAAACGAGGTGTTTCCGAATAAATCTCTACCTTGAAATTGAAGAGACGGTTGGTAGAGAAGAAGGTTTTATACATATCCATATCCTGCAACTGCAAATCGGATACATGATAAGGATGTAACACGAGTACACGACCCTCTTTGGGTACACTCATCATGTTGTAAGCCGTTTCGAGTGCCAGGATATCGGCATACGTAATCCGTTTGTAACCGGTTCCAAGTGCACTTGCCTCACCCTTGGCTTTCAACACGGGGGTGAATGGCGTGTCTTTGGTCGGTGCCCAGTTGTGGGCGGCCAGTTGCGAGAACTGCAACTGCAACGAACGGCGGTGCCCTTCAATCACACTTTCACGCTTTCCGGTGGACTCTTCAATCTCAATGGCGTTAATGTGTACCGTGTTCTCCGTGTCGAATCGTTTGAGTTCAATACGTTGTGGCGTATCTTCGCGCACTACAATTGGAATCGGATATACCTCATTATCCACAAATACCCGCGGGTCGATTCCTGCCTCTTGCAAATTGATGGCATTGTTGTCTACCCAGGCATCGAAGTTGCGGGCCTCATTGATAAAGGATGATTCAGGGAAAAACTTTTCTGTAATGCCGGGAATCCAAATTTCTTTGTTCAGTCCATCAGCTAAGCATCCGGTCAGATGTAACGGTACGAGTGAAAGCGCCATCTGAATGCCGAACATGGTAGTGTGGTCTACGCCTATTGACTGGGCAAAGAGCCCTGAGGTAGCGAAATTAAACAGCAATGCTGTCAGTAGTGAAAGGACGAATTTTGTTTTCATCAGAATGTTGTTTTTAATATTGATTACTCCGGGTATTTACCATAAGCCTGGTAGAACTTCTCCCGGTAGAGTTCTTTGTCTTTTTTGAGTTCCTTCAATTTATCCTGTTTCAGGATTTCGTCAAAACTCATGTCGCGCAGGGCAATGACTCCTTTTGCTTCTTCACCTGTTTTGATTTTATCGGCAATAGTGGAACGTGCCGAGATAGACGACAGGCGAACTTTGGATCGCTCGAAATTCTCGACAAAATCTTCCATCCAGCTCTCTTTCCCCGCAGCGTCAATACGACCGTCTTTCACGGCTGCATCTACCAGTTTGATGGCTTCTGCTTTCTGCACCTCTTTTTGTGCTCTCTCAAACCCGTCCACTTTACCTTGTAGGGTTTGGTTGGAGGCTTTCAGTTGAACATTCTCTACCTGCAAGTCGTCCCTGTTCTTAATCAGTCCTTGCACGGCTTCCTGAATAGCTGTTTCGGATGCACTGTCCGACAGCTTCAATAATCCGGTTAAATAACTCATCTTCTTTTCTGTTTTATGGTTAGTACTTTGTTTGGAATCCATTAGTTTGATGATTGACACGTCAGTCAAGTCAATAGGCTTTTTACTTTCGCGATCGTAAAAGCACAGTGCATTGTGGTTGCTGCCTATGGGACAGATAGACACTTCACGCACTGTCCACTTCGTTACCGTTGGCAACTCTTGTCCGGGTAGCTTCAAAGAAGGATCGTTTGAGACCTCTTCGGGAGGCCAGGCGCCGATAGACGCCATGCGGATAAACCCGCGTTCAACCTTCCCTTGTACTTTAGCACCTTTTTCATCTTCGTCGTCAAACACGATATCGACCAGGATACGGCTTCCTTCTACCCGCATATTCTCTCCCCGTCCGATGGGAAAGTCCCAGTCATCGTGATTGTACAGGATTACCGGATTTTTATTGAATTCTTCCAGATTGGCCCCTGCGGTCAGCATTCGAAACCCGTGAGTATTCACTGTTTCATCATGTACTACGAATGTATATGTTTTGCTCATATCGTCTGTTGTTTGATGCAAAGATGAGGTATAAAAAGTAAGTTCACAAATCGAATTTCAGTCATTACATATTTAAAACCAATCGTTTACGATAAAACCGTAACCATTACAGACCAATTATTTTAATAGAAAAAAGCAGGCTACTTTTGAAGAAAATAAAGCAAATCAGTATGAAAAAAGAACTCAGCAACCAACAGAAAAAGGAATGGGCAAAGATGGTCTATATGCAAGAGGGACTCCATCTTCAGGAGATTGCCACAAAGGTGGGAATCAGTCGTGTTACGATAGGGAAATGGGCAAAGGAAGGTAATTGGGAAATGTATAAGGCTGCTTTGAGCACTACGCGCGAAGATCAGATACGTACCATATACCTGCAATTGGCAGCTATGAACAAAACTATTGCCGAACGCGAAGGAAACAAGTTTCCCACTTCTGCCGAAGCGGATGCTATCCGAAAACTTACCGCCGCCATCAATGACATGGAAAAGGACTTCGGTATCGATATAATCATGGGAGTTACCAAAATGCTACTGGTGTGGATGCGCAAGCGCAACCCCGAACAGACCAAGGAACTGAGCTTCCTTATCGACGAATTCATACAGGAAAAACTCAGATAGCACATGGCAAAGAAACTAACCGCCAACAAGAAGGCGCTCGCCCAGGACTGGGATGAATTCCTGCGAACCATCCGTTCCAACACTGCCGTAGACTTTGAGATGGATGAGCATGAGAAGGCCCGAAAGAGAGCCCATCTTGAGGCTCATCCTTTGGAGTGGATGAAGTTCTTCTTTTATAAGTATGCCAAGTATGAATTTGCCGGATTCCAAAAGCAAGCCATCAAACGGTTACTGAGTCATGCTGACGGTAACTGGTACGAAGTGTTGTCCTGGGCACGTGAGTTGGCAAAAAGCACGATTGTGATGTTTATCATCATCTACCTGGTGATGACCGGTAGAAAACGAAACATTCTGCTCGTATCTGCCACTCAAGACGGAGCCATCAAATTACTGAACCAGTATCGCGGGCAGTTTGAGGCCAACGAACGGCTGCGTTATTTCTATGGTGAGTTGGTGGGGCTTAAATGGACGGAGGATCATTTCATTACCTCAAATAAAGCCTCCTTTATCGCCTTGGGTGCCCGGCAATCACCCCGTGGTATCAAGCTGGATGAACTGCGTCCGGATACCCTGCTGATGGACGATTACGATACGGATGAAGAGTGCCGCAACCCTGAAATTGTAAACAACAAATGGAATTGGTTTGAACAAGCACTCTATTTTACCCGCTCTTGGAGTGAATCGCTCCTAACCATCTGGACAGGCAATGTCATTGCCAAAGATTGCTGCGTGGCACGTGCGGGGAAAAAAGCCAGGGAACTGGCCGACCGCGAACGCCCCATCGGACATTGGGATATTATCAATATTCGTATGGTGGATATCAATCACCCCGATCCGAAAGCTGATTTTGAGTTTGGCACATCCGTTTGGCCGGAAAAGAACTCCGAAGAGACTATTGACGACGTACAGGCTCAGGTTAGCATTGCATCGGTGCAGAAAGAGTGCTACAATAACCCCGTGGTAGAAGGCAAGTACTTCATGGAAATAAAGTGGGGGGAAACACCGCCTATCTCGAAGTTCCCGTTCCTGATTAGCTACGGCGACCCGGCACCCAGTAATAAGTTAGGCAAGAAGAGTGCCAAAAATTCACTTAAAGCCAACTTCATCGTAGGCGTACTCGATGGGGTTCTCTATGTCTTTACGGGCTATCTGGAACACGTTATCAACGATGAGTTCGTGAATTGGTACTACTACCAAAATGACTACGTGCACGGACGTACCCAACTGCACAATTACATCGAGAACAACAAGTTGCAAGACCCATTTTACGAACAGGTATTCGTCCCGCTCTTCTTGGTAAAAGGTAAGGAACGCGGATACTACATACCCATCTCTCCCGATACCCGGGTAAAGCCGGATAAATTTCAACGTATTGAGGGTAATCTGGAGCCTGTCAATCGTGCCGGACGCATGGTGTTCAATATCAAAGAAAAGGATAACCCGCACATGAAACGGCTCGAAGAGCAGTTCTTACTGTTTGATGACGGACTGCCCGCACCCGCCGACGGACCCGATGCCATAGAAGGCGCTTACTTTAAAGCACAGGAAAAGATGATGACCCTCACCGCAGGAGGCTATTGGGTAGGACACAAAGCCCCCAACAAAAAACGCATATAAACCAATTATTTCAATAACTTATGGCCTACTTAGAATTAGAAGAACTCTACACACACATTTACGAAGAGAATGTGTTGACCATCTCGCGGGGAGATGATGCTGTCCCCCTGTCCGCTATCGATGCGGCAATGGCAGAGGCACGCGGCTATCTTGACCGATTCGATGTGCAGAAAATTTTCGATGCTCGAGGCAACCAACGCAATGCACTCTTACTGGTGTTTGTGAAAGATATTGCCGCCTGGCATTTCGTCAACCTATGCAATGCCGGGGTAGACCTCGACTTGCGCGAAAAGAGGTACGACCGAGCCGTACAATGGCTCAA
>POVV01000676.1_pt1 | contig 18985 bp, 10 predicted proteins | sample 1560271 | NCBI WGS metagenome assembly POVV01 (sample SAMN08337232, study PRJNA429181) | Bioreactor metagenome, whole genome shotgun sequencing project. | biome: cows' rumen and soil; feature: anaerobic; isolation source: anaerobic chemostat enrichment culture, galacturonate as sole carbon... | reverse complement strand
AAACGCTTTATATGGCTTGAATCCATGCCGCTATACTTCGACCGCCAATTATAAAGAGTCGCACGAGATATACCATATTCACGACAGATAAGATCTGCAGATATACCCCCCTCAAGTTGATTGACTGCTTTTACGATTTCATGCTCGCTGTGTCTTGACTTTTTCATCTTCTTATTCCTCCTTGACAAATTTAATAAGATTTGTCTAATTTAAAACAGTCCGATTTAAAGGGAAGCACACAATAATACACGTTCCCTCTACTCGTAGTTTACGTTTGATCGTTGAAATTTCGCTATCTTTCAACTCTTTGGCGAAAATGTACTTGATGAAAGTTGCCGTCTCAATGCCCGATTTCTTGAATTGGTTACCAATATTCCAACCGAAGTGCATCAGGTCAATGGATTTTAGTTTGGCATCAACGCTAACGGGTGTTTTTATCTGTTCGCACTCTTGTTCTGTTGCGAATTGAAAAGCACGGATATGCTCGCAAAGCTGTTGCAAATCTTTCTCGGTCATATACAATGCCATCTCTTGTCCCGTATAGGATAGAACCTTTTCCAAAGTTTGTGCCTGCTCTTGCGCAAATTTATGTTGTGCGGCTTGTTTATATTCTCCATAGTTAAGCACGGCAGGCTCCTTCTGCTCTTGTTCTTGTGGTGTTTCTACAAGCGGTTCTAGTACAATTTTAGGCTCTAAGTGCGGGTGTTTCTTTCTGAAAATCCCCTCTACCACAGGCAAAAGACAATCATTCAATATGGATTGGAAACTAAAATAGAAGCCACCAAGCAAAAGGCAAGTCACGAAAAAGACCATAAGACCTGAGAACTCATCCATTTTGAGTTCTGTTACTGCAAACATACGGGCTATCACAGCAATACTCAATATTGATGCACATAAGAATGAATATATAATAATGTAGTCGGTTTTCTTAGCTGTCATATTAATCAATAGTTATCATTTGTGCGCAAATATATACTAATAACTTATTGATTCCAAAATGTTTGTGCAATTGTCCGCATTTGGCGTTGATATGGCAGCGTTTGTCCACCTTATGGGATAAATAACTATTCGTTTTGCCAAAGAATTAGATGTACTCTTTAATTCTATAACTAAAGGTACTTCCAAATAATTCCATTTCACTGTTCGCTATTCCTAATTTGGTAGCCAATATTTTCCAATCTCTTACGGCTGTTACAACTTCAGTGATAATCTTTGTGGCTACGTTCCGAGTTAGCATGTAGTCTTCATACGCATCTAATAGGATTGTTAAGTCCGCTTTGTTGGAAGAGTTAGAAATAAGTAGACTCTGATATTCATTCAGTGTTGGATTCATGTCGTAAGCAGGGGATAGAGTCCAACCTTTAGCTGTGAGCAGGAAACCGTGATTGCGGAAGTGATCATCGGAGTTACCGATGCAAATGTTAAAAGCTACTCGACGGTATAGCTCTTGAAGGTTTTTGTTTACCTCAGTGCAATGTTGAAGTATGAAATCCACCATATCTAAGTAGCCGTTTCCGGTGCTTGCGTTAGCACCGTCCGCGAGTCCAAGTAATGTCATGGCAGAGGCAAAATGTATTTGCTTGTCGTCATCGGTTCTATCAAAACGACGTGATAAGAGTGTGTGGTACTTGTCGCTTGTGGAAATTACTTGTGTAGATGCTGCATTGATTCCTGCTTTCTTAGCCAATAGATGGCAGAAGTGTTCCCAAAGCCCTGTATTGTAATCATCTTTACGAGAAGGGAATTTGGCAATATACAACACTTTATCCGTATCGACTACGCTGGCTTTCGGTCTGGCTCCACCCAATGAAGAGCCGGGTTGTACTAATTGATTGAGCCACTTCTTATCAGGTAGTTTGTTCTCCTCTTCACTTTTCTCCACCTCTCTACCGGCATGAATCAATTCACAAATACTGGTTAATGGTGGTATGCGCAGCGTATTGCCAGCGTTGATAAAATGGCCATCGGGTGTTTCTTTAAATCGAAATCCTCCCATGCGAGATGAACCATCAATTCCCAGCAGATAATCAAACGAGGATAAGCGACGGACAGGACGTTTCTCTTCGGCTGCCAAGATTTGTTCTCTACGATTGAGTAGCGTACGCCCCCAGCGGTCGGGCAAAGCATCGGAGAAGCATTCGAAAATATCTTTTTCCGGTTGTGTGTATTGCAATCCTTTGTAGTTATTCAGGTCTGCACTAATAAACAGGTTGCCATATTGTTTCAGCCATTCATCATTGAATTTAAAGGCATAACTATCTGAGCCACGAAGTGATTCATAATTTAGCTCTCCGATGAGCTCAATATCTTTTAGCCAATCAGAGTCGGCATATACCAATAGCTTTTTCATTGTTTATTCCTTTTTTGATGCACGCTCACGATTCTTTAAGGTCAAATCTTGCAGTGATTTACCCAATTTATCCTCTTTGGCAATCCAGAGAATATCTTCATCCAGTTGCAAGGCATAAAGTACACGAAGATAAATACCTATGGCAACGGTAGGCACACCCTTTTCGATACGAGAGAGTGTGAGAGGCGAGCAGGTAGCTCGTTCTGCCACCTGTGCCACACTCAAATTACGGCGTAGGCGTGCTAATTTGATTTGCTCACCCACAATCTCCATTTTTTGCGCTAATTTGCGAGGTAACTTAGTACCCATTGTATTCTTTGCCATAACTATAACATATCATATAATATGCAAATGTAGCTATATTTGTTTATTATATGATATGTTGATGGAGTATATTTCTATTTCAATGAGATTTTATTTGCCGATTCACGCTTCTTCTCGCTCACCAGCTCCGCATATATCTGCGTCGTCGACACATTACGATGTGTGAGCATCTTGCTGACGGTATAAATATCTGTCCCTGCAGCGATTTGAAGAGTGGCGTACGAGTGCCGAAAGCAATGAAATGTGATATGTTTCAATATCTTAGCTTGCTTTAGCCAATTTTTTAGGGGATAATTTATCATGCTTCGGCTAAGTCCTTTAAATACTTTACCTGTTCCGACTTCTCCGCAAAGTTCAAGAGCTTCATGACTAATGGGGAGTGTGGCTTCGGTCTTGGTTTTTTGGGTACGGATGCGAATGCAGTAACCTTGGTCGGGAGCAATACCGAAATCGGCCCATTGCAGATTCATAATATCACTGATACGTAGTCCTGTCAGGCAAGAAAACAGAGAGGCGGATTTGAGAACAGGAATGTCGCACGGTGTGGCGGCTAACTGCTTCACTTCGTCTAATGTGAGATACTCTTTCTTTACGTCTTCATACTCAATCTTATCCAGAAAGTCGTTGATGTTCTCACGGAGTAATTTATCTCGATAAGCGATTTTTAATAGCCCTCTGAATGTGGAGTAGTAGCCTGCTGCAGAGTTAAGCGATACTTTGTGTTGGATATGTTTCAGCTGTTTGGCGTTCAATAGGTAAGCTCGGTATCTTTTACATAAATCTACATTCACTTCACCAAAAGAGCATTTTCCTTGTACGAAGTTGTAGAAGTGGGCATAGACTACTTTCCATTTTTGATCTTTACTCTTCATCATCTTGGCAAAATAGGCGAGAAAGTCGGCTTTCATCTTATGTTTGTCTAAGAAACCGAACTCTTCGTTGATGAGTGACTGTACTCGGATGCACCGGATGGCTTCGGCTTTGTTCAGCATATCGTTGTTAAACTCACGCTCCATTTCGTTTTTCAGATGGGCGTAGATATAGATGTCAAGATATTCTCGACGGCTCATAATCATGGTTTCGGGATGGCGGATAGCTGGATAATAATCAAGGTAGAGAGACATTTTGTCGTTACGGATGGCTCTTTGGCGAACTGTAACTTTGGTACACGTGTGTATCATACGATTGCTTTTTAATGATTTATACTTGTTTTTTGATTGCAAAGAAAGATGGTGATTGTATAGTGGTTACTGTCACCACCAAATAACTCACTCTATTTTCGGATCACCCAATAATTTATCAAGTTCAGGTCGGGATATTTTGGTGTATTTGCCGACTTTCACTCTGGGGATGTTATGGTACTTAGCGTAATGATAGAGTTGGTCACGAGTGAGATTGAATTTCTCCATCGCTTCTGCTACCGTGTAGTATTGTGGTTCTTCGGGTTGGGCTATGCCTTTGGCTATGTCGAAATGTTTCTTAGAGTAGCTGACCGTTTTGCCCTCTTTCTTTTTAGGGATGGCGTTCTTCGAGGCAAACGTATAGATGGCCGCCAGCGTCATATCGAATTTCTCTTGAATCTCCTGCACGCTGTACCACTCAGTAATGTCGGGATTAGCGACTTTCTTCGAGAAATAGTTGTCAATATGCTTTTTGCTCCAATAGGTTTTGCCCCGATTGAAGGTTCGGGGAATGTTGTGCTTCTTAGCTAGGACGAAGACCCACGAATCAACAACATTGTATTTCTCTTTCACTTCGGCTGTGGTGTAGAATTCGGTGATAGGGACGGTTTCTTTGTCTTGCTGTTTTTCATAGGGCTTATTCTCAAGCATATTCTCAATATCGCTTCTCTTGATAAATGAGAGCCTACTACTAATCTTTGATGCTTTCAAATGTCCTTGAATAACCATCTTATAAACGGCTTGCCTTGTTATACCGAGCAGGATACCTGCCTCTGCAAAAGATAGAAACTCCTTATCCTTCACTGTCTGCATGGGTTGCTGACGGATAAGTACCTCTGTTTCTGTTTCAGTTTTCTGAATGCGTTTGTTGCGTGCATCTTCTTTATAAGCCCTGCTATTGCAACGATGTGAACAGTATCGAGTTGTTGTCTTCTGTGCATAGAACATTTCCCCACACCACTCGCATACCTTTTTTGATTCTGATAGTACTACTTGCCATTTTTGCTCATTTTTTAGTGTTTACTTCGCTTTATTTCTCCCGATTTATGTCAACCATCGTCAACTGTTGTCAACCATTGTAAACTCTCTCTACGACCTTTCCAATCGGTTTTCTGTTGCAAACCTCCGAGGCCCAAATACGGTACAAAAATGAGCTGAAAAACAATTATAAACGATAACCATCGTCCACACGAGCAAAAAGAAAGGCGCTCATTATGAACGCCTTATTAATCAATAGTAATATATGCTAATCGATGATAATCACCTCTTATTTGCCGATGCAACATATATAGAGAATTAGTAATCAATGTTTTAGTCTTTAAAAGATAGGAAGTTAGAAAACACCCTTGTTTCTGTGTGTTAAAACGTTCACTTTTAACGATTTTATCTTTTATTAATGGATTGGTGTCTCTTGAGGTAGAAGTTTCGCCACTAATATCGCTTAGGTAGTGGATGCTATCACGTGTATATTTATACTTCGTAAGACTTTGGTTTTAAAGGTAGGGAAGAGAAATAATTCTTTGTCTTTCTTCCCTATCTTTACTTTAATATATCGTATATATAGAGTACGGCAATAAAGTAAAGTGAACGTGCTTTCTTCGCGTTAGTCGAAAAAATGTGTTACTTTTGCGACCAAACGAATAGGTTAGACACTCTCTTTAGATATAGTATTTAAGACGATAATTCCTTTCTCCGTCAGCTTGTATTTTTGTTGGGGGTGGCGTGGAGATTCAGGATGTGTCATCACAATAAGTCCTTTCTCTAATGCTTGATTGATATATTGTTCCTTGAATAAACGTCTGCTCTTTGGTGATAAGTTAATCATCTTTTGAAGTTCAGGAATAGATGTTTCCGTGTTTTTAAGGCACATTATCAACGCTTTAACTTGGTCTGATAAGTTAGTGGCAAGTTGGTGATAAGTTGGTGAAAAGTCAGCTCCAACTTGTGCCGTACTAGAATCCTTTACAGGTCTTTTGAACGTTACAGTCACAAATCCACCTTGTGTACTCCATATTGGTTCTAGTACATTTTGCTGTCTGCAAGCATCAATAATACGCTCTGCACCTGACCCCCAATTTTCAAGGAACGTTGTCTTGAAAAGTACATCAGCAATGATAGGGTTATATGGATAAGAGATATGTGGTTGCTTGATTGTCTCCGGGCTAAGCTGGGGTGGAAGCATACCAGGATTTTCTATCTCTATACGGTCATCATAGATGGCAATGCCAATGGTAAGGTTATATTTTTCGTATTGGCGATGGCAAAGGGCGTTGACCAGCGTTTCGCGCAAGGCTTCTGCTGGAATCTCCAAATGTTCTTCCCTTACAAAACCTACAATTTTACCACTCAATGACAAATGTTTGAAGAAGAATGCCGTACCTGCATCCAACAAGTCAAAGAAGTTGCCTTCCGCACGCTGGTTGTCTATAAACTCATTCTTATTTATTCCACGAAAGCGAGCCATGCGCAATCTGAATTGTGGATATTCGTAAATGTTAGTACTGAATAGTGCGGCCGCTGCGTTATTGGGCACACCATCATTCAGCAATTGCAACTTGTCAAGCACTTTCTCGAATGGTTCTGTCATTGCCGATGCTGTCATGCGGCCACGTTCTACACCCAGACGTATTGCACCACGCACACGTTCCTCGTTCAAGTCACCGATGGCAACCCGATCAGCTTTCTGACGTTCCCATGCGTAATATTGAGGTTTATTGGCACGAATGCGCTCTTCAAACATCTCACGTGGCATCAGCTTGGTAGTACTCTCTACTTTGTAATAGGGGCGGCTGTCATAAGTATAAGGCTGACGTCCCCATACGAATGCTTCGAAATACATCGCAATGACTTGACACCCTGGACGGTCAGGCACATCTATATACTCCACTTTTACTTCTATAGCAGGCTCTATCCTCGTAAGATATTGAGCTATCTCACGTTGTGTGCTGTCCGTTACCTCCTGCCCAAGTATCTTCAGCGAACCTGGTGCAATGCCGATGATGAGCCAACCGCCGTCCGTATTCAGAAAGGCACATGCCGTGTGCATACCGTCTTTCAGTTCGCCGGTAGTCTTCTTCAATTCCAATTGACGATGCTCGTCTTTGGATATGAGTTGCTTGATGTCTTCTATTGTCATAATTAATCTTTTTTTTATAAATTGTAAACAGTCACCCCTTTCACCGTCAGCAGATACTTTTGTCGAGGGTGCTTCGGATTATTGGGGTAAAGCATCATGCCATGAGTTATTGGCAAACAAATCATTATTCACATCAAAACCAATACTACGTAGATATTTAATGGTAAAGGCTGCCGTAGTACGAGTATTTCTCTCGTCAAAAGGATGAATCAGCCAGATGTTCGAAACGAACTTGGTAATATGTGCCACTACCTCCTTCATAGATAAGCCTTTGTATGAGAAATTTTTCTCCTGTTCTATATCATATTCTAAAGCTTTATGTAGGTCTTCTGCATTGACATACAGTACCGTATCTTCACGAAGTACCCATTCTTTTTTCATGATGTCATAGTCATGGATTTTACCGGCAAACTTAGAAATACGTTCAAATAGTCTTCTATGAATAGAAGTGAAACCGTTTACAGAGAAGGTAAACGACTGTTCGTTCAAAATTCGAGTTATATTGGCAGAGATCTTATTCGCTTCTTCCGTTTCATCATCCGGAGTGCGCACCGTTTTTGATTTGTAATATCCATTGATGAGCTTTTTCACTTCATCTATGCTAATATCATCTTCAATATGCTTTATAGCCGTATTTTTCAAATAGTCGGATGTCTGTAAACCATCTACTGCCTGAAGTCCGACAGCGGTCTTCCAAGCTGAAGCCTTTTCTTTCTTGTCTGGTTCACCATTACGTATGTATGATTCAAAATCTATATTCATATTTACTTTCTTTAATCTTGCTTTTCATGAGTGTCCACTTAAAATGAAATTAATGTTTTTAAAGTTCGCCATATACCCACTATTTTATTCCTAATGCTTTGAATGCAGCATCTACTGGGTCAGAATACACTTCTAAACTAAATTTTGATATCAAATCTGCTGGAACTTTAGAATATTGCATCATATCTGCCACAGGTATCAATATTCTTTTAGCACCGGCATCCTGTGCTATTTGTAAAGCACCGGCCAAGTCGCTTGTTGGAATGATAATACCGCCAATACTCATCGAACCTAATACGCACATTTGTGGTTGTACGCTACGTCCTGTCAAACCTGAAACTAGGGAAACGAATACAGCTAGCTCGAGTCCTTCAAGAGTGCTAATGCCATTGATGTCAGTAGCCTTCATATGCATCTCATTGTCGGCAAAACGTGCCCTTTGTGATAATCTGCTAAGGTTGGAACGGCAGTAGTTTACTGCCTCTTTCAACTCATCACTGATAGCACTACCACTGCCAAATCCTGTATGTGTAAATTTACCATTGCCTGCCATTACCTGCAAGTCCAAACGAACAAGTCCAAGATTCCCTTCTCCCGGCTGATGAGCCACGCCATATAACGAACCTGGTTGCATCTCTCCTTCAGGGATAAGCGTTGAACCACCGTTTTCGGGTGTACTTACATGTCTTTCCTCCTCATCATCCAAATCGATATAACTGAAATGTACATCGTAGAATTCCAATCCGCCAATCTTTTTCAATTGTTCCTTGATACGGCGACGACCAATCAGCGCATACTCCAAACACATTCTGACATCTTCCTTTCCAAACTTTCCATCAGGGAATAGAAGCTTCAATAGTCCGCTCACTGTCTTTTTAACAGCTATCACGTCACGTTGGTTCAAGTCTTTACCAAGGCGAAAATATTTTTGGATGGCATCACTAAAACTACGTTTTCTCATTTCTCTCAGACATTCAGAGAAGTAATCTGATATGAAACCAAAAGAGTCAGTGAAGAACTCTGGACGCATTTTTGGTATCTCCCAACCTGGTAGATAATGATGGAAACGGTCGAAGAATGCTGTGTCTATCATGTCCTTTGGAAATGGAGACAGAAGATGGCTTACTTTAACTAGATTCTCTATGCTACCATTGATATTACCGACAAAGACCATAGAGGCATTGGCATTGACACTTTCCTTTCCACGACTGAACGATCCATTAGCCATGTAGCCTTTCATTATCTGGATGCCATCTTTATCTTTCATGTTGATACCGGCCACTTCGTCAAATGCCACAACATCCCATGTTCCAACCAAACCTACTTGGTGTCGTCCCATATTGTAGAATAGGTTTGCTACAGTAGTCTGACCGCCTGAGATAAGTATTGAGTATGGTGAGAGTTCATCATATACATATGACTTACCTGTACCACGAGGACCAAGTTCGCAAATATTGTAGTTATTCTCAACAAATGGTATCATACGTGCCACTAAATGCCAACGTGTCTTTTCATCCAGATTGGTTGGTTCCATACCAACACTACGGCATATCACCTCAATCCATTCATCAAGGGTAAAGTATTTACGGCTCTCTATATATTCCTCCATATCAGTGGCTGGCATCTGTATGGGTTTCAATGTCATTATGCGAAATGGGCTTCCTTTGCCATTCTCGTCGTAATTATATTCCATATCTATGATACACCAAATACCACCACATAGCAATTTCTCATATTGCTTGATGTAATAGTCGTCTATAGTGATATGACCTATATTGATATTGAATATCTGACCTTCATAGCAGTCATTTCGTTCATTGAGTTTGGCTGTTACCTTATCGATGATCTTGTAATGTCCTAATTCTCTGATTTTGGATTTTATTTTCTCTGCTTCGTCAGGACGAACAAAGTTTTCGGTAAGGACACGTTTCACCATGTCCACACCGTTTCTAATGCTATCCTCATCATCAGTAGCACAATACATGCCTAGAAGATATTCCAGTACATAGCTCGGTACGTTAGCACCTTCCTTTATGCACTTTGTCAAATCCTTACGGACTACTTTTCCTCCATAGTAATCGTTAAGTTTTCTGTCTATTTCATCCATAGTTATTTAACTTTAAAATTCTGCCTGAAACATTACACTTACTCTGTATGAGAATTCTTTGTATTTTGTAAACTGGTTGGAATTCGGTATTGAGCGTTCTATTCTCAGCATCACTTCTTGACCATTCAGTTTGCTCAACTGGTTACGGAACATAAATGTGTGTTTCTGTTCTCTTTGTATTGTATCGTTACTTTTACTGGCAAAGGTTGTAGTGAATGAATCTGAAATCAAATTATCCTCTGCATCATAGAAACCTATGCGTAATGTAATTTCCTTAGCCTTTTCTGTCACAGCTTCTGTTTGGAAGAAACTAATGGTCTGATTATTTGTAGTCAGTTTAGTTCGTCTATTTAGTATATCTACATCTATCTGACTGACATCTGCTACTTTCTTAATATTTACATGAAGCACAGGGACAACAACTTCTTGCAACATGCTTCCACCATGTACAAATCGACTTCCAGAACCTTGTTTGCGTATTCTGTTCATCCCCTTGGCTGTCTGAACTTGTAATCCTGCTTTTAGTCCTACATCTTCGCTGTTCCATGTCTTTACGGCAGGAGATGGTTGTAAATTACTACCTATCACAAAACGTCTGGTATCGGTAATCACATTTCCCATTACCTTGAAGTCAGTAAAGTCACTCTCGTCCAATTGTTCATTCTGGTACAGATAACCATGATCGGCTGTAATCAGAATATTTGAGCCATTTCCATTGCGAATCAGTTCTACAATCTTCACAATGTTGTCAAACTCGTCCTCTGTTGCTTTGAATACATTGCCTTCTGTGTCCTTGTTATCACCGACTTTATCAATCACATTGCTGTAGATATAGATAAGGTCGAAATCCTTGAAGTATGTTTTGGGAGAAGTAATAGTTAGGAAATCATCGCTTCTGATAGCCAGGCTGTTTATCAATCTGTTACAAAGCACTTTCTTACGAGCATCTGTTCCTTGAGTGCTCTGTCCGTCGGCAAACACCACATCGGCATTTTTTTCATACGACAATTCACGGTTTGGTAGGAGAGCAGCCATGCCAAGCTGCGTATATGATGGTTGAGTAGAAAGCATTGGATTTTTCATGGTCGATTCCATACGACTCATTTGGTTTATTCTTTGCTGTAATTCTACCATTGTTTCATAGCGTAGTGCATCGCTAATAATGACAAAGAGTTTCTTTTTCTTTTGAACATAGGGAGAAACATGAAAATCATAGAAACAACGTTGTGGTATGTATCTGTCAATTTTCCAATTTTCCATATCATCTACTATTGGTTGCCACTTGTTTGCAAGTGGCATCAGGTAACTATTGGTATAGGCACGTTGAATCATCTCTGTTATTTTTGACAAGAACTCTGGTTTACACTCTGCTTTTGATGCCTCACGAATATAATGACGATAATTCAAGTCAATAGAGTAGAGTTCGTTCACATACAAACCAAATCCTTCTTCAGGAGAATTTATGATAAGTCCGTTCATCTTTTGGTCTATGTCTTCCAAAGTGCGTCTGGCTTCAAGTAATGCTTTTAGAGTGTGCTCAGCAACACCATAGAATAGGAGATTTTCTCTTTCATCAACTATCGACTCAATCTTGTCTACACCCATTGTGCCATTAACCACTTCCATTTGCAGGTATTGTGCTATCACCATATCTACGCATGGGAATGTTTCTATTGCAATTAAGTCTTCTATTCTATGCTCTTGAAGTATATGCTTGATACCAAGTTCTGATTCAAGTTGAGTTGCCCATTCTTTATACATATCGCCATACTGACGACTGTCTCTCCAGTCGTGCATAAATATGCTTGCCTCATTAGTTAACGTTCCATGACCGAAATGACGGTTCACATCGTCCATAAACAGAACAATAATCAAGTCTTTGATATTTCTCTGTTTTGTATATCCAAACATGGTCTCTATTTCAGTCCAGTATATGTTAGATAGATTGTACTGTTCCATCTTGTCTAGTATCTCCTGTTTACCCTCAATAGCTTCCTTGGCAAGAGCAAAAGTCAGTTGGTCGTAGTGTGGCTCTGTACGACACACTACAGCAAGCATTTGCCTTTCTATCACATCTGCGTCCATACCTTGACGCAAACGAGATGCGAGTTTGTTTTTATTACCTGCCGTCTTGAAGAATGCAGCATGCTTGTCCACCACTTTTTGTTTTAGCTCCATAGGGATACCACATTCTGCGGCATAAAGTGACCCCATATCAGCCGAAAAAGGTATGGCTTCCATCTGCATGTCTAGTAACCAGTTGTTTTCATCATCAGGTTGTGATTGGGGACTATATATTAAGAATCCACGTTCAGGTTGTTCACCTTTTAGAATTTTGTACTTTATGGTGAACGCATTGTTTTTGAATGTAAGTATTTTTACTCCAGGTATTTGTAGTGAAGTGGCAAACTCTTGCATTTGCCCCCCTTCATCATACCAGAATACGAGTCTTTTACGATCAATTAGGTCGCTAATCACACTTTGTATTTTTTCTTTCGTTGAATCTGTCATATTCTTTTTTTAAGATATCTTTGTTTCAATTTGAGTGATAAACTCTATTATTTTTTTTTGAATAACTGGATATAATATTTCTGTTCTTTAGAATTTCCATCAACATCTCATTTAAAGAATTCCTTTCAATTTCTGGGTTCTTTTTTTGATCAATGATTTCTTTATACGGATTACCTAAAGAAATTAAGAACGAGTTTATTATTTCATTATCTAAGTTCTCATAAATCATAGAAAATAAGCTTATTCTTTGAGTTGTAGGAAGTTCTTTTTTATTGATTAATTTCAAATTTAACATGTCACTAATGTTGTATTTATTTTTATCTGATAATATCTTTTGTATAACAAAAGAAGAATTAAACGTACTATTAATAATCACACTATCATCTACCATATTTATGTATTTGAATTTATTTAGATTGTCCATTTTTGATGATTTTATAATAAGCTCCATATCTGTTTCATCCAACGTTGTTTTATCTAGCAGATCATTAAATTTGCTTGGATATTTTTCAATCAGTTGAATATTCAGCCCTTTATAGTTTTGACGTAAAAAGTTGTAACTCTCAACAGAAAAATTAACTTTGTTATTTGTAATTAATGCCTCCATTCTGCCTTTTGTTATAGAATTTGAGTCAAAACTACTATAACACCACGGAATAGATTTTAAGAATAACCCATATGATATATCTTTAATTCTCTTTTCATGAATAATAGCTTTGCATAATGGATTGAAGATTTGTACCCCATCACCGTTTAATTCTGTTGATATTCTACTTTTAGATAGATCAAGTGCATTATTTTCATTATTCAAGAAAATAATAACTTCTTCAGATAAGATATTGCTTTCTTTCTCAAAGATATATTGAATGTTATCCCAGTTTGGTTCTATTTTATAGTATTTGAACAATAAGTGTGCTTCTTTCAAGCCATCAATAGTACTGATGTCTTCAATGGTAGTTTCTGTCTTTTGAATAAGTTTCTCCTTCAAATTTAATTTCAATTCAGTATTATTCAATAGGAGAGTATACTCTATTAAATCCTCTTGAGTATTTCCCTCTAGTTTTAATAATATATTTTCTACATACGCATTTATTTCTTCCTCTATATATTCAATCATGGATTCTAAGCCTGAATGTTTGATGAAGGTATAGTTCTTTAAATAGAAGAGTTCTTCATTAAGCTTATCTTCTGGAATTATGGCCTTAAGCATATCACAATTAATCTCGTAATAACAATTAGCAAGAAGGAATTGTAAATCCTCTTTTGGCGAACTTGGATTGATTGTTTTAAAAAGAACTCCTAAATATTCAATTAACTCTCTTCTGAATTTATTGTCCATGCTAATATTAAAGAACTCTCGATAATTAGCAATAAAGGAATCGTTCTCATCAAATATCTTTTTAAGATCATCAATGTTTACACATTTCATAATTAATAAGAAATATTCCTCCTTTCTCTCATCAGTAAAATTCGATTTGGAAAGTATGTATCTCCATATATTGGGCCAATAAGCACAGAGCTTCTTTACAAATAAATTTTGTTCATTACTTCTGTCTATATATTCATTTATAAATCGAACTGTTTCTTCTTGCTCATTGATCAATTGTTTAAATAGAACCTCTTTCTTATCCTCCAAATTGCTCGCAAGGAGAGTGTCTACAATGTCAAAGTTTAGAATACATTCTTTCTCAAATAGATAAAGGTTCAATCGTTTTAGAAGCTCATCTTTTTTATTTAATGTGTAATCAAATTGAGGAGATAATTCTCTCTTGATATTTATTAAAAATTGATAGTCAGATTTAGATAGTGCTCCTTCATGGAATATTGAAATATAGTCCAAGTAATTTTCGTTTATATATCCGTTTCGAAGTAATACGTCTATTAATTCTTTCTTTTTATTTTGTTGTGATACTATCGTGCTTTTTTTAGCAGAAAGCAGATCTTTTAATTTGCTTTTTCTTATTTTATCCTTTTCTGTGTTTAATTGTTCGAGTTCTTTTCTAAGAAGATTAATGTTTTTCTTATCTAAAAGTATTGTCTCCCGCTGGAGATAGGTTAAAGTTGGATGAACTTCTTTTTCTAAATCATAAAAATTAAAAGTAATGGTATTGTGAGAACCATTATTACTGCTCCAATCTTCGTAAAAATATTCGACTTTCCCTGATTTGATTATATTGAATAATTCATCAGAAGTAAAAGTCGATATACAATATCTATTGTTGTTTACTTTGAAAGCAGAGAATTTTGAACCAATATTTTCGGCTACTTTACAATTATATAAAATGCGTAATTCAATAATGTCTAATTTTAGATGTTCTTCTGCTATTCTAATTCTTTCTTTTAAATCCTTTCTTTTAGAATCAATTTCTGTAATTGCTTCTTGTATATATAGGGATTTATTCTGTATATTATTAAATAATTCACCTTTATTTTCGCTTAATTCAGTAAAATCTTTTGGGAATAGGTTCTTATATACAATAATGGCTAATAACTTATTCAAATCAAGTTGATTACTCACTTTTTTTGAATAGACATAAAACTCATTCATTATATTGTACAGTAGGCGCATATCATCAATAAACAATGATATATCTTCTATTAAATCATCATCTATTTTTGTTGATGAATCAGCTAACATCACTTTTAATTTATCACCTGAATTTGAGAAATTTACGATAGGGATCACGGGGAGCATATAGTCAAAGAATTTTGCTCTATCTTTATCATGAAACATATCATCCTTGATGGCGTAGATAAAAACAATATCCCTAGTTATTTTCTTTGAATTATTTATAAGAAGGTTTATCTCGCGGAGTTTTGTGAATACTTCTGAATCCCCAAATCTATCCAAGTCTTCGATGATAACTACATTGTAGTTTGTAGCTTCAAAGAAGTATATTATTTCATCAATATGATTATTTAATATTGATTTACTTATATTCTTATCAATCTCGATTTCTGCCCCTTTCAAATTCAACTTTTTAATTGATAGACTTATTATTGAACGAGACGATTTATAAATGATAAAAAATAAGATGGCTAGAAAAGTTATAAGAGCAATATACCTAGCAATTGGACTTGAAAAAGTAAACCCTTCAAACTTAAGAAAAGTATCAAGCTTGTTAGGTATGAACAGAGTGATTGTCGAAAGAATGAAAAACATAACGCCAATGGATTGTATTACAAGAACCCAAGACTTTTGCCTCTGTATCTTTTTTAGTCTTGAATCAGGCGTTTTAGAATTTGTCTCACGGAAGAAAAGCTGTTGTAATAAACTTAACTCTATTAATCTTTGAACATCATTACTTTCTATATGTTTAGCTATTTTTTCTGCTTCTTTACCATCCTCTTGTACCTTGGGAGGTTCAAAAGTTGCTAAGGAGATGTTAAGGAAATGATTTCTCTTTGAAAACCATTTCCTGTTTTTGAATGAATGCTTTTCTTCTTTCTTGATGAAGGTTTGAATGATACTACTTTTCCCAGAACCGTATGGTCCCGATATAGCAATATTCTTAATTTGTTTTTTATTCGATAATGCCCATGATAGAGCATCTAAGTAAACATCACAATCCTCTGCATTATCTGTCGGAGATAATGGTACATAAGGGAGTTGCTTGGTCTCCTCATCTTTATTCTTTGTAAACCAGTTCTTTATCATGGCGATATGTTTATTTACTTGTAGCATCAATAAAACAAATTCTCTCGTCCTTTATTTTCGTTTACTCATCGCTACTATCCAATCCCTTAATCGGTTCTACCAATGGATAATATTTCGGATAATTGGCTTTCACGCCATCATCAAGGTCGATAATTAAGCGATGGCTTGCCATTTCTACCAGTTGTTGTTCGAAGGCACGCACTTCACGCACTTTGTCTTTTAGCTCGTCTGCAAGCTTAAGGGCTTTGTTGCGCTGTACTGTGCTTAGGTCATCGCGTGAGGCTTCATCTTCGGCTTCTTTCTGTTGCATCTCCACCTTTTCAAGATAGGGATGCACGTAGTCGGCATGTAGTTTGGATAGCGTATCACCCTCTATGCGATGCATATAGACCATAGCCTTGAAATAACCTTTCTTTTTCTTGTCGCCCATTTTTGAAGAGAAAAGCCAGTAGATTGGTCGTTTGGAGTACATCTGTACATGGTCGGCATAGAATGTTTTGAACAGGTATTCACGAAGTTCACAACTTAATGCATCGTTGATGTATTTCAAGTTATCGTAGTAGTTATCTTTTCCAAAAATCTCTTTTATTGCCCTCTCTATGCGCTCTGTCATGTTATCGGCAAAGAAATTTTGCTCTTGAATGAATGGAATAATGCCATCATCATCTATGGCAATGGTGTTATTGACCGAACTAGTTATACCTTCCACCTCAAGTCCAAGAGCTAGCAGGTCTTGTCCTTGACTAGCAATGATTAGTCCCAGTTCATCTACAGAATATCTGCCCATATAGCAACCTACAAGGTAACTTATCAGCTGCTTAATAACTACATCTTCGTGCCAAACTATTTGGTTATCTTCAATGCTAATCTCACCTTTTTGCAGAATGGTAATTTCTTTTAGAGGCACATCGGGGGGAAGCTCATCTTGCAAGCCATAAATATCGATGAACTGGCGATTGAGTTCTTCTTCATTATCATGTAGTTGGAGAAAGCGTTCTGTCCATTCTTCCTTATACTGTTCCATAATTTGTGCCATACTAGTGACTGTGTCATGGCATTTAGCTAAGCGTATCAGTTCGTTCTCTTGAAAATCCCAACTAGTTTCGTGAGTATCCCAATCTTGCTTGCTTAATTCAATGTTATTTTTAGCAATATTGTCAATTCCTTCAGGTCCATTATCACAGCATGGCATATTGCCAATTTCACCAATTTGAATGTGACCAGCAGGGCTAATTATTTTAGAAGCTTCATTAAAAACCTTAGTATTCTGCCAAGCAATTTCTTTATATAGTTGCTTATTTGTTTTATAAAAGCAACTCATGCCTTGTACATCATATATAAACCCTTGTGGGAAATATCTAAAAAGAGGTCCTGATATTAGTCCCCATGATATGCAAGGCCTAAAATAAAAAGAAGGGTTTCGTATTACTGCACCTTTGTAATTTCTTAATTCTTGTCCATCGTTTTCCCAATTCACTACTAGTTCGTGATTACCATACCATTTTCTTTTATTTCCTCCTTTATTATATGGGAACCATTTTTTTTGTGAGCGAGCCGCTGACGCGGCATCTATAAAACCGAACCCTATTCGATTTTCTCCTACCTCAAACCATAGGCGTAAGAATCGCTCATTGTCAGCGGTTGCCAACCCTTGTGTTGGTCTACAAACCGCTGACAATGAGCGATTCCTTGTATAGGTTTCATAAATTTTCCCGCTTCCCCAGAAGCTAACAGGATTGCCCTCAATATGTTCAAATGAGTGTTGACTAACTATATAGAACCATCCACAATTATGATTTTTGATAGCTTCTAATGTTAATTCTTCTTTTTGATAGTGTAATTTACTATCATAAACACTTATATAACAACCTTTATTCTTTGATGTATAATTACCTAAAACAAAAGTCGTAGTTTTTACTTTCTCTCCTCTTATTTCAGCAAAGGCGTGTGGTCCTAGATGTACCAAAGTTTCAATATGCACTTTTGTTGTCAAAAGCGTTTCTCTAAAGAATTTATATGTAACTGTGAACATCCAGCTATCTTGATTTATTAAAGCCACTTTTCCATTTGCACAGCTATACTCAAGACCTCTTTCCATAAATGAAGCCATAATATCACCTTTCGTATTAGGGTAATTATACTCCACATATCCCTTAAGAGCATCTCCCATTCCTTTTCCCAAGTAAGGAGGATTGGTAACCACACAATGATATGAGCCTGAAAGATACTTTGCCTGTTCCTTGAGTAATTGTTGATTTGTTCCAAACAAACCACTTTCAACCTTGATAGCAGCATATTCTTCGGGTGTAATCTTTAGCAAAGAGCCAATGGTATCTATATTCTTGAATTGCCACATCAGAGATTTTTTATCCCAATTGCCAGCTGACTCTATTGTTTCATAATCAACGTTCTGCAAAGCAATCACATTGGGCGAGACAGTATGGCGTAAGTATCTGCTATAATAAGCACGAGCTTTCATAGTCAGCGCAAAGCTTGCCAACTGATAGCAACGAGGGTCTATATCAATACCAAAAATATTGTTCGTCAAGATGAGTCCTGGAATATTCTTATGAGGTTCACCTTCTTCCTCATACATCTTAGTAAAGAGGTCGAAAGCATATACCAATACGTGACCACTACCCATACAAGGGTCAATAAAGCGTATATCAGAAGCAGAGTGAATATCCTCCGGTATTGGGTCAACTTGTCCTTCGGGTGACTTGATATAGTAGGGCATTTCATTGATAAGACTGCTCTCAGGATGCAATGTCATCCATATCTTGCCAAGAGAATTTTCTACCATGTAGCGCACTACCCAATGGGGAGTGAAAAGCTGCGTGGCTGCTGCCTGTTCATCACTTTTCAGCCCACCTTTTTTGTTCTTTTTGATTTCAGCATCCGCTTTGCGGTCGATGATATAGAACTGATAGAGCCAACCCATGAGTTCCACGTTCTG
>POVV01000674.1_pt1 | contig 19011 bp, 16 predicted proteins | sample 1560271 | NCBI WGS metagenome assembly POVV01 (sample SAMN08337232, study PRJNA429181) | Bioreactor metagenome, whole genome shotgun sequencing project. | biome: cows' rumen and soil; feature: anaerobic; isolation source: anaerobic chemostat enrichment culture, galacturonate as sole carbon... | reverse complement strand
CAAATATTCTGAAATTCCCGCAAGCATCCGCGAGACAAAGCAGATCACGCCTGAGACAGAGGAATTGCTGGTAAAGGCAATTAACGAATGCAAAGCAGGTGTTTTTTAAAGGCAGGTGAACAATCATGGCATCCATTAGGGATATCAAACGAAGAAGAGACAGTATTTCCAGTACCGAACAGATTACGAAAGCCATGAAGCTCATATCTACCGTTAAGCTGCAGAAGTCCAAAGTTAAGGCAGAGGAATCCAAACCCTATTACGAAATGATGTATGATACCATAGGCTCCATTCTGCGCAAATCCGGCAGCATAGACCATAAGTATCTAAAGGCAGGCGGTTCTAAGAGGAAGGCAGTCATTGTCATCACTTCAAACCGTGGACTGGCAGGGGGCTATAACAGCAACATTGTCAAGATGGTTCATGGGGATGAGAGGCTTACGCCGGAACTTACGGATGTGTATGCCGTTGGGAGGAAAGGGAAGGAAGCACTTGCAAGAAAGGGATATACGATCGCCGAGGATTATTCCGAGGTGATCAATGAACCGATCTACCGCGATGCGGCCGATATTACCATGGAGCTTCTGGATGCATTTGGACAGAACCGGATAGGTGAAATTTATCTGGCTTATACATCCTTTAAGAATACTGTGACCCAAGTACCGACTCTTAAAAAGCTTCTCCCGGTTGAAATGGAAAAGGGAAGCGAAAAAACGGATCTGATTTTAATGAACTATGAGCCGGATGAGGATCAGGTATTGGATTCCATTATTCCTAAGTATATGAGCAGCATGATCTATGGCGCTTTGCTGGAAGCCGTTGCAAGTGAAAACGGGGCCAGAATGGCGGCCATGGACTCTGCGACCAATAATGCGGAAGAGATGATAGAAGAACTTGGACTGGCATATAACCGGGCAAGACAGGGGTCTATTACCCAGGAACTTACCGAGATCATAGCCGGAGCCAATGCGATTTCATAAGGCGAATCGAACTTCATTTTAGCAGGAACGAGAGAAATATAAAAGAAGGAGAAACAAGATGGCAGGACAAAATATTGGTAAGATCACTCAGATCATCGGTGCCGTACTGGATATCAAGTTCAGCCAGGGCAAGCTGCCCGATATCAATGAAGCCATTGATATCACTGCAAAGGATGGCAGCAGACTGGTTGTAGAAGTATCCCAGCATCTTGGCGATGATACGGTAAGATGTATCGCCATGGGATCCACCGATGGACTGGTACGTGGTATGGATGCGGCGGCTACCGGCGCTCCGATTACCGTACCGGTTGGAGAGGAGACATTAGGACGTATATTTAACGTTCTGGGTGATCCGATCGATAATAAACCGGCACCGGAAGTAAAAGAGCATTTTCCGATTCACAGACCGGCTCCCACCTTTGAGGAACAGTCCACGGAAACGGAGATTCTGGAAACCGGTATCAAGGTCGTTGACCTTCTCTGCCCTTACCAAAGGGGTGGTAAGATCGGCCTTTTCGGTGGTGCCGGAGTAGGTAAAACCGTATTAATTCAGGAGCTGATCCGTAACATAGCCACAGAACACGGCGGATATTCCGTATTCACCGGTGTTGGCGAGCGCACCCGTGAAGGAAATGACCTTTATCACGAGATGCAGGAATCAGGTGTTATTAATAAAACAACCATGGTGTTCGGACAGATGAATGAGCCGCCGGGCGCCCGTATGAGGGTAGGCCTTACCGGCCTTACCATGGCTGAGTATTTTCGTGACCAGGGCGGAAAAGATGTACTGTTATTCATTGACAACATTTTCCGTTTCACCCAGGCAGGTTCCGAGGTTTCCGCTCTGCTTGGACGTATGCCTTCCGCAGTAGGCTATCAGCCGACGCTGCAGACAGAGATGGGCGCTCTTCAGGAGAGGATCACTTCCACGAAGAATGGTTCCATTACATCGGTTCAGGCAGTTTACGTTCCGGCCGATGACTTAACGGACCCGGCTCCGGCCAACACATTCGCCCATCTGGATGCAACCACGGTTCTTGACCGTTCCATCGTAGAGCTGGGTATTTATCCGGCGGTTGATCCCCTTGGTTCCACATCCAGAATTCTTGATCCCCGTATCGTAGGTGAGGAACACTACCGTGTTGCCCGCGGGGTTCAGGAAGTGCTTCAGAAGTATAAAGAACTTCAGGATATCATTGCCATGCTGGGTATGGATGAGCTTTCTGAGGAAGATAAGATCACGGTGGCCCGTGCAAGAAAGATCCAGAGGTTCTTATCTCAGCCTTTCTTCGTTGCAGGACAGTTCACCGGACTGGAAGGCCGCTATGTGCCGCTTTCGGATACCATTCAGGGCTTTAAGGAGATTTTGGAAGGTAAGCATGATGATATTCCAGAGAGCTATTTCTTAAATGCAGGCAGCATTGAGGACGTTCTTGCCCGTGTGAAAAAATAGGGGGTGGGAATATGGCTGATTTATTCAAACTGCAGATCATTACTCCGGAAGGTCATTTTTACGAGGGAGAGGCTTCCATGGTGGAGCTTACTACCACGGAAGGGGATATCGGCGTATACCGGAATCATATCCCCATGACTGCCATTGCTGCCCCGGGAGTCTTAAAGATTCACGAGGAGGGCGGAGTGAAGAATGCGGCCCTGATGTCTGGTTTTATTGAGATTTTACCGGAAAAGATCGTCATTATGGCGGAAGTTGTGGAATGGCCGGAAGAAATCGATACAAGCCGTGCAGAGGAGGCTAAGATCCGTGCAGAGCGCCGCTTAAAAGAACAGAGCGGAAAAATTGATAATGCAAGAGCGGAAGCTGCTCTGAGAAGAGCTCTTATAAGGCTTTCAATTACAAAGTAACGAAAAGGGATTTGGACCTTTTAAAACAGGTTCAGATCCTTTTTTATTGACCTTAAGGGAAGCGTTATGATATCATTATTGCGGATAAAACGTCAGGAATTTGGGATAATCCGGCACATATGGATTAAACCTTTCTTTTGTGGTATACTATTAGGCAGATTATACAAACAGGGGGATAGTATTATGAAGAAAACATCATTAGTGATTATGGCGGCAGGCATTGGCAGCCGGTTTGGCGGAGGAATCAAACAGCTGGAACCAGTAGGACCAAGCGGTGAGATTATCATGGACTATTCCATATACGATGCACTGAATGCCGGATTTGACAAAGTTGTGTTCATCATAAGAAAGGATCTGGAACAGGATTTTAAGGAGATCATTGGAAAGAGAATCGAAAAGATTGCTCATGTGGAGTACGCTTATCAGGAACTGGATGACCTTCCAAAAGGTTATACAAAACCGGCCGACAGAACAAAACCATGGGGAACCGGCCAGGCACTTTTATGTGCAAAGACGGTGATTCATGAACCTTTTGTCGTGATCAATGCGGATGATTATTATGGAAAAGAAGGTTTTATAAAGATTCATGAATATCTGGTAAATGAGATGGATCCGATGTCAAAGCCTTTTGATATCTGCATGGGTGGATTTGTTCTGGGCAATACCCTAAGCGAAAATGGCGGAGTGACCCGTGGGGTATGCCAGGTGGATGAAAGAGGAATCTTAAAAGGGGTTACAGAGACTTACGAAATCAGACGATGCGAAGACTGGGCAGAAGGCCGCAGTGAGGAAGGAACCCCGGTGAAGATCCCTTTGAACCAGAATGTTTCGATGAATATGTGGGGACTTTCCCCTGCGTTTCTTGATGAGCTGGAGAGAGGATTCCCGGGATTTTTGTCTGGTTTAAAAGAAGGGGATGTGAAAACGGAATATCTGCTTCCTAAGATCATAGATAGGCTTGTTCAGTCCCAGAAAGCGCAGGTAACGGTGCTTGAAACAAGAGACCGGTGGTTTGGCGTAACCTATAAAGAGGACAAGCCCGCGGTTGCGGCGGCCATCCGTAACCTGGTTTCAGAAGGAGTATATCCGGAGCGCCTGTTCGATGTGAGGTAATAATAATAAACGGTTTTCTGATCGGCTGTCCATCAGAAAACCGTATTTTCATTTAAGGGGATTTTGCACTTTCCCTTTTTGCTATGCATACTATAGTGTTGTATAAGCAGAAAGCAGGGAGTGATAACAGCCGTGCCGATTAACCCGGATTATACTTATGGAAACAGATTTCAGGAACTGGAGCCATATATGCTTTATGGCGATAGGAGTGCCGCAGAGCGTTCCTTTGAAAGAAAAGATTCCATTGTGCAGGATTTGGAATATCTACAAGGAATGTACCCAGGACATATGAAACGTTTACAGGAATACGTAATTTCAGCGTGTGATCATCTGGATTATAAAAACAGTCCCATGTATGACGAATATCCGGATCGTTTGATGATCAACCAAGTCTGCGATTCCATCTGTGACCAAATACGCAGGGATAGTATCCTTATTGATGAACTGGCAGCAGAACCAGTAGATACAGAACAGTCGGCTGCAGAGCAGGAAAGAGCAGAACAAATGGAGTGGGGAGCAGACGAGATGGATGAATCGGATCTGTTGTCCCAGGACCGTGGTTCGTCATGGGATCGGCCGCCGTGGGGGCCAAAAGGTCCAAGAGGACCAAGAGGCCCTAGGGGACCGAGAGGACCGTGGGGGCCAAGAGGACCATGGGGACCCTGCGGACCATGGGGGCCATGTGGACCTAGAGGACCGAGAGGACCGTGGGGGCCATGGGGACCGAGAGGACCTTGGGCCCAGAGTCTTGATGATGGTTGGTTAGACGGCGTCGTTAACGTGCTTCTGATTAATGAGATGCACCGCAGGAGATGCCGCAGCGGACTTTGCACATAGGAAGATGGAAAGCAGCTGTTCTTAGCAGAACGGCTGCTTTTTAAGTTTACCCGGTATTAACTGTGAAGCGGAAAATACCGATATTTCTATTATTGTGAATCCTATGCGATCTCATCTGTAAAAAATACGGTGCCAAATTACAAGAAAAAAGCCCTTTTTTGTCAGACATCTTTTTCTGTAATTCCTTATTATAAAAGTATAAATATACATGAAACTTTTATAATAAGGAGGTTCTTATGGAAACGGAGAATAAGAAACTGGGACTTTTGGCACTAACTGCACTGGTAATCAGTTCTTCTATCGGAAGCGGAATATTTGGCATTGCGTCGGACATGGCGGAGGGGACAAGTCCTGGGGCAGCTATTGTGGCGTGGATCATCACCGGCGTGGGAGTTCTCATGCTGTGCCTGGCATTGACCAATATTATTAATAAGCGGCCTGAATTAAGTGGGATTTTCAGTTATGCAACAGAGACATTTGGCCCGTTTGGAGGATTTATCAGCGGCTGGGGATACTGGTTATCCGCGTGGCTTGGGAATATTGCTTTTGCCACTATTATGATGAGTGCACTCAGCTATTTTATCCCCGCACTGGGGGACGGAAGCAATCTTCTATCCATTATTGTGGCAAGTGTGATATTATGGATTATGTGTCTGGTTGTAAACAGGGGGATTGAAAGCGCAGCATTTTTAAATGTTATAATAACTGTCTGCAAATTAGTTCCTCTTTTGCTTTTTTCCATTGTGGCAATTATAGCGTTTAAAGCGGACATATTTACTATGGATTTCTGGGGAACTGTTTCAGGAAACTTTTCTTTCAAAGATGTGATGTCTCAGGTAAATTCCAGCATGATGGTACTCATGTGGGTATTCGTGGGAATTGAGGGCGCGGCAATGATGTCAGATCGTGCAAAAACAAAAAAAACGGCGGGAAAAGCCACCGTACTTGGTCTGGCAGGACTTTTATGTGTTTATCTTCTTCTATCTCTTTTGCCCTATGGATTAATGAGCCGCGGTGAGATATGTGAACTAAAGCAGCCTACCATGGCATATCTCCTTTCTTATATCGTAGGCCCGTGGGGAGCGGCTTTTATCAATATTGCAATGATTATATCAGTCGCGGGCTGTTGGTTGTCATGGACTATGCTTCCCGTTGAAACCACATTGCTGATGGCACAGCAGAATCTTCTTCCGAAAAAATTTGGAGAAATAAATGCCAAAAATGTACCAACCTTCTCTCTGGTCTTTATGACTGTTCTTTCCCAGATTTTTATCTTTACCCTGTTATTTACGGATAAAGCCTATAATTTTGCTTATTCTCTATGTACTGCCGCAATCTTTATTACATGGATCCTGGTATGCGTATATCAGATGAAGCTTTCTTATGAAAATCGCGGAAAAAAGGGGGAGGCCGTACAGCTGGCAGTAGGAATTATCGGAACCATCTTTTATGCATGGGCAATTTGGGCTTCCGGAATCGGATATTTTCTGCTTTGCATGCTGGTTTATATTATCGGTATTTTCCTGTACGTGAAAGCAAGAAAAGAAAACGGAGCAGAAAAAGTCTTTTCGAAAAAGGAAGGAATCGTTATACTGTTCATTCTTCTGGGGGCCGCCATCTCTGTTTATATGCTGATAATCGGTGGAATCGCTGTTTGATTACCTGACTGAAAAACACCATTTGGAACTCCTTCGATGATTCTTCTGGATCAGGAGTGAGTCATAGTCTGAATATGGACAGGCAGTCCTTAAGCTGAGGGTGCTGCGAAGCGGCCTGGGTTCACCAGTAGTACTACCAGCCGGGGGACTGTGAGCGCCCGGTTTACCTCAAAGAAACATCCAGGATAATGGAGGTTCAAATGAGTACAATAATTTTTATATTTGACATCGTACTGATCATAATTTTTGCCTGTTCCGGTACGCTTAATGTAACTGCATACTGTAAACATAAGCATGTCAGGGATTTAGAGACCGGCGTGCTTATGTTCTTTTACTGCCTGAATTCCATGATTATTTTCATGTCTGATTTTCTTCTTAAAGTGCCTCTTTTCGAAGAGGCTTATCATGTGCTGACCTACTTCGGCGTTAAGGTTATCTGCGGAATAGCAATAAGCGCCCTGTATCTGTGTCTGACATCTTCTTTTCTTGAGAGTAAAATCGGGTTCCTTCATGCCATTGTTATGATGCCGCTTATATGTGTTACGGTATATGTAGGGAGCTTAAATGGTTCGGCAACGCAGCACTGGATATTTTACACAATTCGTCAGATATATCTGGCAGGCTATGTTCTTTATTATTTTATCTGTTATGCATATTCGAAGGACAGAGAGTATCAGCTGCGGATCAGTAAATATCGGTCCCTTTTTCTTGTTGGAGGTATTTTTGCTATTCTGATTTTCGTCGAAGACAGTACAGTTATCTTTAATTTTCAGTATGTGGTCAATATTCTTGACTTAAAAGTGTTTACGGAACATAATTTGAGCGAAGATATATTTTTTGCGATTCTGGCAATCATCGGAATAAAGAATGGATTTTCACAACTGACTCAAAGCATGGAGCAGACAGAAGCGATTCGGTGTAAAGCCGGGCGGGAAAAGGAAGTCCCATCGGAAGAGGAAGTCCCATTGGAAGAGGATCTTTTTATCACAGCTTATGGACTGAGCAACCGCCAGCGTGATGTGCTGTTTCTGCTGATGAAAGACTGGACCTATCAGAAAATGGCAGAAGAGCTGGGACTGTCTGTGGGAACCGTAAAATTTCATGCACATGGAATTTATGAAAAAACGGATTCCAGGAACAGGTCGGAACTGATTAATAAATATAAGGAATTTTATGTAAGCCGGGGAGAAAATCCATTAACCTGAATTATGCTTTTTGCTGTTTTCATACAGAGCACATAATTCCTGCCGGGATTTTGTGCCGGTTTTTTTCAGAAGGTTATGGACATGGGATCGGACGGTAAATGCTGAGATAAGAAGTTTGGCGCTGATCTGCTTATCGGTGGTATGGTTTAACAGCTCTGTAAGGATAGTTTGTTCCCGCAAAGTGAGATGATAGGAGTTACAAAAAGAATAATAGAAAGCAGGTTCGTCATTTGGTGAAATCTCACCCCCCAAATCCCGCTCTTTGAAATTCACAGCAGTTTTGCATGTATGCAGAGCTGCTGTTTTTTGCATGAAAAAACAGATATAGATCAGGGCGATGACAGCAAATAAAAAATCAATGGAAAGAATGCGGGAGAAGGAAATCATGCCATAAGTGGGGAAAGCAAAAATCCTGATAAAGGTTTCCAATATACCGGAAAGGGAAAAAATGATAAAGGCCAGGAAGGCTATGGGATGAAAAACGGATAAAGGTTTCTCTTTCTGAGCAGTGCCTGTCTTATTTGCAAGAGCATGAAACGAAAAACTCCTGTAAAGCAGGAAGATGGGGAATAGAGAGTTATAAATAAACAGGGCCCCCTTGCTGCTTTTTAAGGTGGGAACCACCAGCAGAAGAAAAATAAATGGATACAAAGCAATGGATTCAGAGAAGGGAACTATTGAGGTATGATTCAGCAGACAGCTCAATTTTAACAGGCAGATGGAAGCGGATATGGAAATAACCGTACTCCATATGGGCATAGAAACATAAGCATCCTGGTAGATCCGGGTGAATCCGGGAATAAATTCTGCCATAGATACAACAAGCTGATTGGCGAATAAACAGAGATAGAGTGCAGACAGCCAGGCAGAGATACCGCATCGTTCACTTAAATAGCGGCAGAAAGCCAGAAGGCACACTCCGAAATATAAAATTAAAAGTGTATTGTCATACAAGTAAAGTATCAATTTCATGATTCCTCTTGAAATTTTTTCTTTCAGTATAGCGTGTAAGAAAATTCAAGTCAAGATAATTTGTGGAAGATGTACAAAGTTTATGAAGGGTTTTGTCTAAAATGTAGAGCATTCATAAAAATAGATGAAAAAGTTTATTCCAAACCCTAATTTTTAGTGCTATTCTCTGATGGACGTGAGAGCCGAAGAGCAAAAACGTTATAAAGAATGCCAATGATAAACAATTGGGATAAGAGAAAACATAAAAGGAGGTTACTGATTATGCAGAGTATTAATGTAAAAAGTGAAATTGGTCGCTTAAAACGAGTATTGCTGCACAGACCAGGAAAGGAATTATTAAATCTGACGCCGGATACATTGGAGAGGCTTCTCTTTGATGATATTCCTTTTTTAGAGGCTGCACAGCAGGAGCATGATGCATTCGCTGAGACATTAAGAAACAATGGGGTAGAGGTGCTTTATCTGGAAGATGTTATGGCTGAGGTGTTGGATTTAAGCGATGGAATCAGAGATGATTTCATAAAACAGTGGATCAATGAGGCCGGAATATCCACCGAATTGTATAAGAAAAAAATTTATGATTATATGATGCAATTTAAGGATGACAGCAAGGCGCTGGTACTTAAATCTATGGAAGGAATTGTTTTAAAGGAACTGAATTATTCAAAAAGCGGTTCCCTGGTAGACCTTATGAGTGATTCTTCTAAACTGGTGATTGACCCTATGCCGAATCTGTATTTCACTCGTGACCCATTTGCATGTATTGGGAACGGGGTCAGTTTAAACCGGATGTATTCTGTAACAAGAAACAGGGAAACCATTTATGGAGAGTATATCTTTAAATATCATCCGGATTTTAAAGATAATGTTGAAAAATATTACGACCGTTACAACGCGTTTCATATTGAAGGCGGGGATATTTTAAATATCAACGATAAAGTTCTTGCTGTGGGAATTTCCCAGAGAACGGAGCCGGATGCACTGGAACTGCTGGCAAAGAATATTTTTGAAAAGGAAAACAGCACAATTAAAACCATTCTTGGATTTAACATCCCAAACAGCCGCGCATTTATGCACCTGGATACGGTATTCACCCAGATTGATTACGATAAATTTACCATTCATCCGGGAATTCTGGGTCCCCTTCGGGTTTATAAAATTGAAAAAGGAAACTGCGGGAGTGAAATCACGGTAGAAGTCCTTCATTCTGATCTTGAGACGATTCTGGAAGAAAGCCTTGGAGTTGATAAGGTAGAACTGATCAAATGCGGCGGAGAAGATATGATCGCAGCTGAAAGAGAGCAGTGGAACGACGGCTCCAATACCCTTTGTATTTCACCGGGAACAATAGTTACCTATCAGCGTAACACAAAGACCAATGAATTACTGAGACAGAAGGGGCTTAAGGTCCTTGAAATTCCAAGTGCGGAACTGTCCAGAGGCAGAGGGGGTCCTCGCTGCATGAGTATGCCGCTGGATCGTGAACCCGTTAATTACTAAATATTACCAGAAAATAAAACAAAATAAGGAGATAAAGAGATGGCAGTAAACTTACGAGGCCGCAGCTATTTAAAATTATTGGATTTTACACCGGAGGAAATCCGCTATTTGATTGATCTGGCTAAGAATTTTAAGAACTTAAAGAGAACCAATACTCCCCACAAATATCTTGAGGGAAAAAATATCGTTTTATTATTTGAAAAAACATCCACAAGAACCCGATGTTCTTTTGAAGTGGCAGGCAATGATCTTGGAATGGGAGTTACATATCTTGATCCGGGCGGTTCTCAGATGGGGAAAAAGGAAAGCATTGCGGATACGGCAAGAGTCCTTGGAAGAATGTATGATGGGATTGAATACCGGGGATTCAGCCAGGAACTGGTTACTGAACTTGCACAGTATGCGGGTGTTCCGGTTTGGAACGGATTAACAGATCAGTTTCACCCCACCCAGATGCTTGCAGATCTTCTGACCATTGAAGAGCACTTTGGCTTTTTAAAGGGCATCAACTTTACTTTTATGGGAGATGCCAGAAACAATATGGGAAATTCCTTAATGGTGGCATGTGCAAAAATGGGGCTTAATTTTACAGCCTGTGCGCCGAAGGATCTGTGGCCAGCCGAAGAACTGGTTGAAGTGTGCAGGGAGATCGCGGCAGAAAACCAGTGTATCATAACGCTGACGGAAGATGTGGAAGAGGGAACGATAGGAGCCGATGTTGTCTATACGGATATCTGGGTTTCCATGGGAGAGCCGGATGATGTATGGGAGACACGCATCAAGCTTTTAAGCCCGTATCAGGTAAACGAAGCGGTTATGGAGAATGCAGGAAACCAGGCTATCTTCATGCACTGCCTCCCATCGTTCCATGACAGAAAAACCACCATTGGAGAAGACATTTATCAGAAATTCGGCCTGGCAGAAATGGAAGTAACAGATCAGGTATTTGAAGCCAGGTATTCCAAGGTCTTTGATGAGGCAGAAAATCGTATGCATACCATTAAAGCAGTTATGTATGCAACACTTTGCTAGAAAGGTTGGCCAGGATGAAAAGAATTGTAATCGCCCTGGGCGGAAATGCGCTGGGCAACACATCAGAAGAACAGTTGGAGCGGGTAAGAATTACGGCAGCGGCAGTTGTGAATATCGTGAAAGCGGGATATGAGGTGGTCGTATGCCATGGCAACGGTCCCCAGGTAGGAATGATAAACCTTGCTTTTGAAAAGGGTCATGAGGCGGGAATAGTACCGGATATGCAGCTTCCTGAATGTACGGCTATGAGTCAGGGATATATCGGTTATCATCTTCAGCAGGCCATTGACCAGGAGCTTGTTAAAAATCACATTGAAGATACGGTTGTTATTACAATGCTGACGCAGGTGATTGTGGATGAAAAGGATCCGGCTTTTAAGAATCCTACGAAACCCATAGGAAGATATTATGATGAGGCGGAAGCGAAAAAACTGATGGAGGAAACCGGCCGGAAGTATGTAGAGGATTCCGGACGGGGATACCGCCGGGTGGTGGCGTCTCCGCAGCCGGTAAGCATCTATGAAAGAATATCATTAAATACGCTGATTAATGCCAATCATGTAGTCATTGCCGGCGGCGGCGGCGGCATCCCTGTAGTCAGAGACGGGGATGGTTCCTACCATGGAGTGGCTGCAGTGGTTGATAAGGATCTGGCAGCTGAAAAACTGGCGGAGCTGGTGGCGGCAGATGTATTTGTCATACTGACCGCAGTTGACCGGGTTTCCATTCATTTTGGAAAATCCAACCAGGAAGATCTTTCTCAGATTACACTAGCACAAGCGGAACAGTATATAGAAGAAGGTCATTTTGCTGCAGGCAGCATGCTTCCCAAGGTAAAGGCTGCTATGAAATTCATAGAGCAGAAAAAGGATGGAATATCTATTATCTGTTCTCTGGAAAAAGCAGCAGAGGCTTTAAACGGAACAACTGGAACAAGGATCGTCAACAGATAAGACGAAAGAAAAGATATCCCCCCCATTTTATTTACGAGGACAGCGAAGCTGGGCAAACATGCGTGCATGTTCAACCGACGACTGCCTCTGTATACAGATAAAATGGGATATCTTTTCCTGATGTATGAATAAAACTACTTATATTACAGAGAAACGGATGAATATACAATAACTTATAAATGTATTTCGCAAAATCTGGAAGGATTTGATAAGATGAAAGAGTATATTGAGCTGCAGACGCAGTTCTGTTCAAAGATTGATATTAAAAAAATATGCACTTTTGATTACGAGACAATCACGGAAAGAACTTTGCCGTTGTATCACAGAAGTCCAAGATTCATTTTAGTGAGAGAAGGAAAAGGCAGTATTGAGATAGACAGAAAAAGGTATGAATTAAAATCAGGGGTACTGCTTTCCATACTGCCATGGGAATGTACGCAAGTCGTAGAGGTGAAGGAGTCCTTAAATTTTGAAATTGTTAAATATAATTATGATGTGGTGGCGGAGAATCTAAAATCTTCTTCCTGCATATGGGATCCGGTTTCCGTATTAAAGAGACTGGAAGAATCCCCCTATGCATATCTATCGAATGAAAGGAAAAAAGAGATGGAATACCTCTTTCTTAAAATCAGGGAAGAGGTGGGGATTGAATCGGTAATGGATTTTCGGGAAAGAAGGTCCTATCAGGAAATAAATATTATTATGCTGCTTTCTTCTTTGATCATTGCATTTTGCCGTGTGATAGATAACCGGGATAAAATAATAAGCATGAAAAACGGTTTGGAAGACAACCGGATGTTGATTCTGCGTTACATATACATGCATCTGGGTGAAAAGATCACCTTGGAAAGAATTGCAAAACAGTTTTATTTAAGCAGATCATCGGTCCGGATGTATGTCTATGAAAAAACAGGACTTGGGTTTCAAGATCTGGTGAGTGAAATGCGGATTATGAAAATAATTAATTACCTTTTGTATACGGATATGACTTTGGAGGATATTGCGTCTATTCTGGGATATGTTGATGCAGCGCATATATCCAAGGTGTTTTCCTGCCGGATGGAAAATAAGGTCAGTGAGTATAGAAGAACCTATCAAAAAGTTCTGAACATTACTAATATAGAAGAAAAAAGGCTGGCGTACCAACTTGTGGAATATATTACTAAAAACTATCAGGAGGATATTCAGGCACTGGGAACGTCTGAAAAATTCGGCATTTCCATAGAAGAGATGAACCGGCATTTGATTATGCAGGTAGAATGCAATTTTTCTGATTTTATAAACCGGCTCCGGATAGACAAGTCATGTGAAATGCTTCTTGATACGAATAAATCTATTACGGATATTGCCATTGAAGTAGGCTATGGCACGGTAAATACATTTCGCAGGAACTTTATTCAACTCAGACATGTTCTGCCCAATGAGTTCCGGACAACCCAGGCAATGCTTGTCAACTAATGGAGACACCCTGCGGGTCTGCCTCTATGCAAAAAGAGCGTTGCGAGAAAGTGGAAAGGTAAGAGGGAAAAGAATGGAATACCAAGAAGAAGAATATGTAACTTGTGATCATCTGATTAAAATGAAATTTAAAATAGGAAAGATCGTAAAGTGTACGGAAGTAACCCAGTCAAACCGGCTTTTATGCTTTCAGGTAGAGATTGGGAATAAGATATGCCAGATCCTTTCCGGTCTTAAGGGATATTATAAAACGGAAGAAGTCATTGGAAAAAAGGTAATGGTTCTGGAAAATGTGAAGACCACCAGGATGGCAGGAATGAAATCAGAAGGCATGCTGATGGTGGCGGAGGACCGGGCTGGGAAACTGGCCCTGATGGTTCCTGACCGGGATATGGAAACTGGAGTTGAAATTCTTTAGGAGATGTAGATAGAAGGGGTATGCCGTGAATGAACTAGAGAAAGAAAATATAAAAAGCAGGCGCCAGAAGAAAATCCTTGAACTGGTCAGGCGACATCCCATTATGACCCAGACAATGCTTAAGGATTGCTTAAGCCGGGAGGGAATTCATGTGACTCAGGCTACCTTATCCCGGGACATTCGTGAAATGAACCTTATAAAGGGAGTAAATGGAGAAGGATATTTTCAAAGCAGAATCGTTCCCAAACGCCAGATATCCCACAGGCTTTTTGTACTGTTTTCCATGGCAGTTAAGGCTGTAGAGCAGTCAGGGAATGTGATTGTCATTGCCTGCGAGCCTGGAATGGCTGCCTCGGTCTGTTCCATCATTGATGAACTGGGCTGGAACGAAATCATAGGAACCATTGCCGGGAATGATACTATTTTTGTTATTACAAGGGAAGGTACTTCACATCAGCTGGCTGAGCAGTTTAAAAATATTAACAGTTAAGAAGGGATGGAATGTTTATGGACAAGTTTTTAAGTATTTTAACCTCTGAAATGGGCAGGGCATTTGAAGCCTGTGGTTATGAAAGAGAAAAGGCAGCAGTAACCTTGTCTGCTCGTCCGGATCTGTGTGAATACCAGTGCAGCAGCGCCATGGCACTGGCAAAGAAGGTTCGTAAGGCTCCGTTGGAGATTGCAGGTGAAATTGCGGGAAAATTAAAAGATTCCGGATTGTTTACCAGGATTCAGGTCCTCTCTCCAGGATTTATAAATTTTAACGTATCAGAAAATTTTTTGACTTCTTACCTCAATGAGATGCTGGGTGACAGTCGTATGGGCTGTGAACAGATCAGAGAAAGAAAAACTATCATAGTGGATTACGGAGGCCCGAATGTGGCAAAGCCTCTTCATGTAGGACATCTCCGTTCTGCTATTATCGGAGAAAGCGTAAAACGGATCGGCCGGTACATGGGACATGAAATGATCGGTGATGTACATATCGGGGATTGGGGACTTCAAATGGGGCTTATTATTACAGAACTGAAGCATAGAATGCCGGATCTGGTTTATTTTGATGATGAACATATGGGAGAGTATCCTAAAAAAGCGCCGTTTACCATTGCTGATCTGGAAAGTCTTTATACAGCAGCCAGCTCAAGAGCGAAAAAGGATGAGGATTTTAAGGAAGAAGCCAGGCAGGCGACCGTTTTTCTTCAGAGCCGGAAGTCCGGTTATTACGAGCTTTGGAGGCATATCTTAAATATATCCGTTCAGGATATTCGGAAAATCTATGATCATCTGAACGTACATTTTGAACTGTGGTACGGAGAGTCAGATGCAGAAGTCTACATTCCGGATATGATTGACCTGATGCAGAAAGAAGGATATGCCTATGAGAGCGAAGGAGCACTGGTGGTTGACGTTTCCTGTGAGGAAGATGAAAAAGAGGTGGTTCCCTGTATTTTGAAAAAATCAGACGGAGCTTCTCTTTATACTACAACGGATCTGGCAACGATTGTCCAGCGGGAAAAGGATTTTCAACCGGACATGATTCTTTATGTTGTGGACAAGCGCCAGGAGATGCATTTTCTTCAGGTATTCCGTTGTGCCAGAAAGACAGGACTGGTTCCGGCTGGTACGAAACTTACTCATCTGGGATTCGGAACTATGAACGGTACGGATGGAAAACCATTTAAGACCCGTGAGGGCGGAGTCATGCGTCTGGAAGTGTTAATGAAAGAAATCACTGGGGAGATGTACCAGAAGATGGAAGAGAATTCCAGAAACAGACCGGAAGGCTTAAAGAAGGAGGAAATACTGAAAACAGCGGAGACAGTAGCTGTAGCCGCATTAAAATACGGGGATTTATCCAACCAGGCATCAAAAGATTATGTGTTTGATATGGAACGGTTTCTCTCTTTTGAAGGAAATTCAGGTCCTTATATTTTATATACCATTGTAAGGATCAAGTCTATTTTAAATAAGTATGAGAAAATGGGGAGAAACCTGGAAAGACCCATGGTTTTAATCCCTCATGACAGAAGTGAGAAAAATCTGATGCTCATTCTTGCAGCTTTCGGAGCAGTAATGGAAGCCGCATTTGAGGAGTTTGCACCTCATAAGATATGTACCTATATCTATGAACTTTCCAATGCATTTAACAGGTTTTACCATGAGACAAAAATCCTTGTCCAGACGGATGAAGAGGTGCAGAAATCTCACCTTTCTCTGCTGGTGCTTTGCAAAAGGATTTTGGAAACCTGTATTGGTGTTCTTGGATTCTCGGCGCCGGACAGTATGTAATAAAGAAATCAGACCTCAAAATTCTTCTAATTAACGAATGTTTAAGAAAGTTTTCATTGTAGTTTTGGATATTATTGTATACAATAAAGATGACGAGGTTGAAAGAAAAATATCTTTCAACCTTGAGTTTGTGAACCAATTGGATGACAAGCATATCCGCGTGATCATTAGATCATTAGATCATTAGTATACAAAAATGCGAAAACAGAGGAAGTTTGGGATGAATCAGTTAATTAAAAAAGTAGGAATTTTATCTGCGGTTTTCGTTATAGCAATCGCAGTTTATTTTATATGGAACCAGAAAAATGCAGAAAAAAACGATGTTATGGTATATACCTCCATGGATGAGGCAGCCTTGCCCGTGGTATATTCCGATATGTATGGAAGAAAGATGAACCTTCTCCATGGATATACCCAGGATATGAAGCAGGGGGTTTCCCGGGAAGCCCTTACCGTTCTTCCTGCGGACAGATCAATGAACATACAGATATCAGACTATAAAGGCAGTATCCAGGGGATTGAGTATGAAGTCCGCAGCATGGACTTAGGACGTCTGGTGGAACGGACAGAGGTAGATACGTGGAACCAGGGAGAGGGAGGCGTTACGGCCACGCTTCCGATCCAGAACCTTTTAACAAAGGATAAGGAATACCTTCTCATCCTGACACTGGATACCTCCGGGAATGGGAAGCTGCTTTATTATACCCGCATCATGTGGACGGACAGCACCAATGCAAAGGATATGATCGATTTTGCAGTTGATTTTACGACCCGGACCTTTGATTATGATCAGGCCCGGCAGCTTACCACTTATCTGGAAACCAGCGAGGGTGAGGATAACAGCTCCCTTGGCCATGTGACCATTCGCTCCAGCTTTTCCCAGCTTACATGGGGAGGGCTTTTAGTGAAACCGGCAGGAGACATAAGGGTTACTCTGAAAGACTTAGATGGAATCATGTGCAGCGTAAAACTGGACTATGAGGTGACCAGGACCGGAGAAGATGATATTCAGGAGCTTTATGAGGTGGAAGATAGTTTTACTATGAAATGGGACAGCAGGCGTATCTACCTTATGGATTTTGAACGGAATACCAATCAGGTATTTTCCGGCCAGAAAGGATTGTTCTCCGGTAAACGGATCATGCTGGGGATTACAAACCCGGATGAAATACGGACGGCTAAAAGCCCGTCAGGGGATTGCCTGGCCTATGTGGTAAACCGGGATCTCTGGGCCTTTGACCAGAACCGTGAGCATGCGGTAAAGGTGTTCTCCTTCCGAAGCGGAGAAGACGATGGACTTCGCAGCGGCTACAACCAGCATGATATTAAGATATTGTCGGTAAAAGATAACGGGGATGTGGATTTTCTGGTTTATGGGTATATGAACCGTGGGATTCACGAAGGAAGCCTAGGTGTCGCCATGTATCAGTACAGCAGTCAGGACAACGCCACCACGGAGCGTTTCTTCACTCCTGTGACCCTGTCCTTTGAGATGCTTAAGGAAGACATCGACCAGCTGGCTCATGTGGGAACCAATGGGATGCTTTATCTGATGACGGACCGGGCGGTTTACGGTATTGATTTAAACAGCAATGAATATATGGTCCTGGCGGACTCTCTGGTTAAGGGCGGATATGCGGTCAGCAGCAGGTCGAGCCGTTTTGCCTGGCAGGAGAGCAATGACCTTTATGGAGCCGGTGTGGTTCATCTCATGGATCTGGATACCGGAGTGAAAAGGGAGATAACCGGCGGCGAGAATAATATTTACAGGCCTCTTGGATTTGTAGGGGATGATTTTATTTATGGAATTGCCAGAAAAGGCGACGTATGGGTACAAAACGGAAGGACAAAGGATGCTCCCATGTACCGGATCGAGATCATGGATCAAAGCGGAAATATCGTTAAGGAATATGAACATGAGAATGTTTATATCGCAGATGTGTCCGTGGATGACAGCCGGATCCATCTGACTCAGGTGTCAAAATCCGGTGATCAGTCCTATGTGGCTTTTAAGCAGGATACCATTGTCTGCAACCAGGAGCTTGCAGACGGAGAGATGGAAGGTATTGGCTGGTATGCCTCAGAGGACAGGCGAAAGCTGTATTTTGTCCAGCTGGATAAAGAGGCGGTAAGCCGGGAAGTAAAAATTACGGTTCCCAAAAAGGTAGCCTATGAAACCACGGAAGTGGTAGAGCTAAAGGGGAATGCCAGAAACCAGGAAAACCGGTTTTATGCCTATGGGGGAGGCCATTATCTCGGAGGCAGCCGCAGCTTTACGGATGCCCTTGCCCTTGCGTATGATAAAATGGGAGTTGTGACCGATAAGAATCAGGAAATCATATGGAGCCGGGTGAACCGTCCGCCGGTCCGCAATATGAAGGAACCTCTGAAAACAGGAGCAGCCTTTCTGCGGAACTTAGAAGGGTTTACTGATAACGGCTTCTATGGGGATGGAGTCCTTATGTTAGATGCCAGGGGCTGTACCTTAAGCCAGGTATTGTATTTCATCGGCCATGGATGCCCGGTGGCAGCCTATACCATTCAGGGCGGCTATGTGCTCCTTTCCGGCTATGATTCTTATAATGTAACGGTCTATAATCCAGGAACCGGAGAGAGCCAGAAGATGGGCTTAAATGATGCCTCTGCATACTTTGCCGGCCAGGGGAATGACTTTGTCTGCGGAGTATTTACGGAATAGAAAATGCGTTCTCTTTACAAATTCATAAGATATGT
>POVV01000673.1_pt1 | contig 19021 bp, 19 predicted proteins | sample 1560271 | NCBI WGS metagenome assembly POVV01 (sample SAMN08337232, study PRJNA429181) | Bioreactor metagenome, whole genome shotgun sequencing project. | biome: cows' rumen and soil; feature: anaerobic; isolation source: anaerobic chemostat enrichment culture, galacturonate as sole carbon... | reverse complement strand
CCTCGGATACAACAGCTTCCTTTACTTTAGAAGCATCGTCAAGGCCCATGTTATATTTCACCATATCCTTATTTGTTAAATCAATGGGTGTGTTTTCCAGCCTTAAATCAACCTTAGCTTTCTCGTATATTGTACCAATAATTGAGGTTAAATCTCCTTTCAAAGCTTCCGGCATATTACCTCCGCCCTCTGTCTTTTTGCATCCGGTTACTAAAACCATAACCATGGCCGCAAATATAAAAATTGCTGATATCTTATTTTTCATCTTTATAAACGATCTCCTTTATTTTCATTAAATCAGTATAGAATTCCTGAAACGCCTCCTCGTCCACTTCCTCTCCCTTATGAAAGTCAATGGTTCTCCTGGTGTTCCCTATCTTAAGAATTTTCATTTGACAATTCCTTGCCGCTGCATCCAGTATCTATTTTAAAGCCGTAAACATCCAGTTGACGCCATATTTATCCTGTAAGGATCCATGTAATGTTGCAAAAAATGATGGGATAAGATCCATATAGATCTTACCTTCCTGTTTTAAAAGATCCCAGGCAGCTTTCACAAGCACCTCATCCTTGGTTGTAATGGAAACATACATATTATTGCCATTTGTGTTTTTCTCAGAACTATCGGCACACATAATTTCCGTGCCTTCAATCTGAAGACGGGCATGAAGAACCAGATTTTTGTTTTCTTCGGGAATAGGGAAAGCGGGGTTTGGCGGCATATCACTATATTTCCGCATCTCAGTAATCGTACCGTTAAATGCTTTTTCATAAGTTTTAATTGCCTCTTCGCAGTTTCTATTAAACATCAAATAATGACCTAGCATAGTAAAACCTCCTGTTTTTATTTGTATCAAGTAATTTTAATGATCATTGTTATTTTTTACTTTCTGGTTTTAAATATACCATGAAAACAAACTCTCGCAAAGCAACGATTTTCTTAAATAAACTTTACATTCCATAAAAAAGGCTGCATAAGTTATAATTATGCAGCCTTTGATTATTATACGTTCTCCTGGCGTTCCAAAAGAGAATGCATGATATGGAGGATATTATCCTTACTCATTGGTTCGGCATGTCCCATGACACAAATATCAAAATCAAATCCTTCTATCGATGTAATTAATGAACGAAGTTTCTCTTTATCTAAGAAGCAGTTGTTATAATAATCAACCCCAACCGCATCTCCGATGAATAATACTCTTTCCTGACGTATCAGGATACAGACACAATCCTCACTATGAGGAGATTCCACATGATAAAGTTCCGCAGTTATATCCCCCAGATCAATTTCCATGGATTCGCCAAAAGAAAGATCGGAGGTTACCACTTGTGTCGGCCGCTTTATCAAACATGCTGCAAAACACGCAATCTGTTAGTTGTCTAAATTCCATTAAAAGATTCTCCTGTCGTATTTCTATTTTGTGAATCCGGGGCAGAAATATTATAAGTGCTCTTTACAGGAAAGAGTTTTTACTTCCACTTTAAATACACCGATAACTGTTCTCTTTACTCTGATTTCGAAGCATTCCACATCTGTTATCCGGCAAGTATTCAAATCTATGCTTATTGTACAGCTGGTCAGCAGGGCAATTCGCTATCAGGCAAATATAGCTGTCCTCATGTGTGTTCTCATCAAAGTAACGGTCAATGGCCTGCATGATTTGTTCCGCATAACCTCTCCGCCGGTATTCTCCATCAACCATTATATCACTTACAACGTAGGTGATGCCTCCATCCCCAACTACCCTGCCAAAACCGATCAGTTTTTCTTTATCATACAGAGATACAGCAAACAGAGAATTCTTTAAAGCAATTTTGCTTCTTTCCAAATCTTTATTACTCATTCCCGCACGTAACCGAAGACTTATGTAATCCTGGGCTTTTGGAGCTTCATATACTATCTGTATATCCATATTTTCCTCCCTCAACTTTCTAACTATATATAATAGAATCGTTCACTGCCTGATGATTGAATCAGACTTTAATTTGCTTATTTACCAAAATCTCTTCTACTGCTTGTCTCCAATACTGTTCGGGAATATCTGGCCATATGCAAGTACCGGTTTCAGCTTTACATAATGCCATAGCCCTTTTCAATACTGTGCCAGGCGATATATTACCGTTTCGTAATAAGTTTTCTGTTACAATGCACCAGTATGGTGCATATTTGTTAAGTCCTGATGTATGTAATTCCTCTATTACCTTTTCTACATCATATTCAATACTAATAAATTCTTCTTTCCATTGTTTGCCTGTTTGATGTAAAATCAAAAATTGAGATTTTCTATTACTAAACAAAGGAACTCCGACTGATCCAGCATTTAGTACCGTTTTTCCGTTAATTTCAAATTTGGTCTGAATGTGAGTATGCCCGCATACTATCATAGAATACAGCAAAGACCCTGTTGTGGAATCTTTATCTTTCCAGCCAAGTTCACCGTTATTATAATAATCTATCCAATAATCTTCTTTATTTCCTCTGATGAAATAGCAGTTGTACTTCTCAGCCATTTCAAAAATCATTTTCATTGTCTTTTCAGGATATGCCAGTTCACCAACATAATCTCCTAAAAAAGCAAAGGCTTTTACGCCTCTAGACAATGCGTATTCCACGCATTTTTCCAAAGCAATGTAGTTGCCATGTATATCTGATAGTACTGCAAAATCCATTTATAATTACCTCCTTATATCGGCATTTATTTTTCAATGGATAGCTTTGCAGCCCTTACAGCATGAATTTGTGCAGTATCAAAAACAGGCAATTCCAAATCCTTTTGCTGTATCAGCAGGCCGATTTCTGTACAGCCGAGAATAACTCCCTGTGCACCTTGTTCTGCAAGGCCGCGAATAATGCTGAGGTATTTTTCTTTCGATGCCTCTGAAATAATTCCCAGACACAATTCATTGTAAATCACATCATTCACAATTTCAATTTCCTCTTCATCTGGGATAAGAACTGTAATTCCTGCATTAATTAACTTATCTTTATAAAAATCCTGAGTCATGGTATATTTTGTACCCAACAATGCGACTTTTGTAATGTTATGATATTTTAATTCATTTGCCGTTGCCTCCGCTATATGAATAACAGGAATCGTAATGCTGCTTTGGATCTGGGGAACTACCTTGTGCATCGTATTTGTACAGATCACAATAAACTCCGCCCCTGCTTTTTCAAGATTTTTAGCTGCTGCTGATAAAATAGCAGCACTTTTATCCCAGTCACCGTCTGCCTGGCACTTCTCAATTTCAGAAAAATCCACACTATATAAAAGCACGTTTGCTGAATGTAATCCTCCCAGCTCATTTTTCACTGTTTCATTTACAATTTTATAGTAAGTAACCGTGCTTTCCCAACTCATTCCGCCAATCAGTCCTATTGTTTTCATTTTTGTTTCCTCCCCCTAATTATTTATTGATATCATATCATAATTATCTTACATTGTCTTTAACTGCTAAAAGATAAATCTGTCTTTGCCTGTATATCGAGTGAAAATAATAAAAGAAAAGGGAGATTTTCCAGTCTCCCTTTTCTTCAACATAAAACCCGTCTTCCTTCTTTCCCACTTTTATAAATTGCACACACCAGCTCCTGCGCCGCCATCACCTCTCTTGATGTATTACGCGGTATCTTCCCCTCTGCCAGGCAGGAATAAAAATTCTGAATCTCTTTCATATGCCCCACACCCCAGTACTGCTTTACATTTCCAAAGTCAAAGGTTTCCATGGGGTTCCTGTCCGCTACCACCTGCCGTCCATCATGAAAAACAATCACCGCCTTCTCTCCGGTCAGATTCACCATACCCTTTTCGCAGTGCAGCTCAATCTCCACTGGCGCATCATAAGTATAATAATTCATTGCATAAAAGCTGGCATTAATCCCGCTTTTATAATGGATTAGCCCTTCCGCGCAATCTTCCACCCTTATGGTCTTATGGGCCCTGCTGCTGATGGTGGCATCAACCCACTGAATCTCAGAATCAATAAACCAGTTCATAAGATCCAGCGTGTGAATAGCCTGATCAATGATCACACCACCGCCCTCCTTCTCCCATGTCCCCTTCCAGTTACTCCTGGAATAATACTCATCAGACCGGTTCCAGGTTACGGAAGCCTTAGCGGAAATAATACTTCCCAGTCCTCCCGATTCCAATGTCTTTTTAATCAGAAGCGAGCCTGGATTATAACGGTTTTGAAAGCTAACCACTAAAACCCGTTCGTTTTTTTCAGCCGCCGCTTCCATCCGTTTTGCATCCTCCAGTTCAATGGCCATGGGCTTTTCTGTTAATACATTGATTCCATGCTCCAAGGCATAGACAGCCATTTCCGCATGAAGATAGTGAGGGGTACAGATATGTACCGCATCAAGCTCCTCCTTTGCTATCATTTCCCGGTATTCCGTATAGTAGCTGCATCCGTACTGCTTTCCCGTCTTCTCTGCAAGTTCTCTGTTACTGTCGCATACTGCCACAAGCTGTACGCATGGCTGCTTTTTGATTGAAACCGCGTGCATAGGAAAGATTTTCCCGCAGCCAATAATTCCTGCCTTCATTCTTCTAAGCCTCTCTCTATCTGTCAAATTCAATATGTTCCACTCTGGTGGTTATATGGCTGTCCGTGGACTGGTAGGCGGCTACAGCCACCTCTAAGGCCCTGGCTCCGTCTTTTCCTGACGCCAGTGGTTCTTTCCCGGTTCTTAAGACCTCCACGAACTCACGTATCAATCCCTCGTCACCACCTTCATTCCATATCACGTCCTCGATGATGTCACCTGCTTCATCCACGATGTGGTTGACCTGTCCGAAGGCCTTTACCTCCAGCACACCCTTTGTCCCGATAATTTCCATATCCACCTGAGGCCAGATGGGGTAATTTTTATGATGTGCCCAACTGCAGTCAATGGTGACAAACGCTCCGCTTTCCATTTCAGCCATGACTATTCCGCAGTCATCGATCTGCCGGTTATGAATCAGATTACCGCTTTCACAGTAAACCGAACGGTACTCGCTATTTGTAAACCAGCGAATCAAGTCAGCCAGATGAACGGTATGATCCATCACTCCGCCGCCTCCCGACAGTTCCTTATTCAAAAACCAACCGGACGGTATTTTCCCGTGGTTAATGCCTGTTATGCTTAAAATATCCCCTATTTCCCCGCGTTCCACTATCTCCCTTGCGGCCGTAATATTCGGGTTAAAGCGCATGGGAAATGCATTCATAATACGGACTCCGGCCTCATCTGCGGCCTTAACCATCTGCTTGGCCTCAGCCGCAGTCAGGGCAAAAGGCTTCTCAACCAAAATATGTTTTCCTTTTCGTGCGGCATCAACCGACACCTGACAGTGCATTTTATTGTTGGTACAGATAATAACCCCGTCCACTGCTTCATTAAGAAGGTCATGGTAATCCTTAAAATATTTGGTATTAAACTCATAAGCCATCTTAGTTCCCCGAAATTCGTCCTCGTCGGCTATGCCCAAAAGCTCCACTCCCGGAAGCGCCAGCAGGGCTTTTGTATAACTTACAGCATGCATATGTTCAAAGCTGATTACACCTATTTTTATATTCTTCATTCTTTATAGTTTGCCTTTCTGCGAATGGCATCAACGGGGTTATGAACCCCTGCACCTCTCGTCTTGTTTTTTTTATTACACTTAAGTTGGAATGGCATACCGCTATAAGCTCACCGGCTGTCCTGACTTAGATGACTGTATGCCCGACAATACTACCTTCAATGCTTCTACGGCTTCCTGACCGGTTACCGCCAAAGGTAAGTTATATTCGATAGAACGCACAAATTCATTCAATTCCGCACAATAGGGCTCTGATAACCCCTCGACCGGTGAAAATGCCTCTAACTTGTGCAGGCCATTTTCACAAGTCTGCTTGATCACAGGAGAGGTGGTCAGATTATCGAATTCAATTTGTGCCTTTGTTCCCACAATTTCATAGGTTACATGGAAAGCAGAACCGCTGGGGTAAGCCCAACTCCCCTCTACATGGGCTATGGCTCCATTTTTCAGGCGAAGCAGAAGGATACAGTGCTCCTGACCTGCCACTGTGCCGTTAAAGCTTTTCGCATAAACCCGTTCTACTGCTCCAATGTTGCGGATGATCCAGTCCACATCGTGAATCACCAGATCCAAGATGGGGCCTCCGCTTTTTGCATAGTCCTGATACCAGTTCTCCCAGCTCCACTGAGGAAACGCTTGATTTCTTGTAGTCCTGATCAGCCTCGGAACCCCCAGTCTGCCATTTTCAATCTGTTCCCCTGCCTGTTTGTAAGCTGGGAAAAAGCGCAGCACATGACCCACAGAAAACTTTACTTCATTTGCTCTGGCCGCTTCCAGCATGGCCTCACCATCTTCCATTGTCAGAGCAATGGGCTTTTCACAAAAAACGTGCTTCCCCTTATTCATGGCTGCAATGGCGTATTCCTTATGGAGATAAGTAGGAAGGCACACATCCAGCATGTCAAAGTCTCCCTGCTCCAACATTTCTTCGAAGCTTTTGAACGCTTTAGCGCCGTGGTGCTCTGCCAGCTTCACCGCCCGCTCCTCTTGTATATCGCAGAAGGCCGTTACAGCTGCCTCCTTAATCTTTAAATATCCACCGGCATGGGTTCTTCCCATAGTTCCGCAGCCGATCAATGCAATTTTTACCATTACCGCATCCCTCTACTTTCTGTCTTTTCTTTATCTGCATGTACGACCGTGTTCCGGTTCATACAATTTAAGATTGTATTTTTTTACCAATTCCATAGCCCGCTCATTTTTCCCAAGGATGTTGACAGCATGAGCGTCGCTTCCTGGCGAAAATAAAATGTCCTGCTTTGCCAACGCCTCTACCACCCATTCTCTTGGCGTTTTCGTGGCACCATGCAGCTCATATGCCTTCCCACTTTTCTTAAGCTGCTCTCCCAACTCCTGGATAAATGCAGGATCAAAGTATTCCACGCTGATGCTTCTGCAGATTTCCTGTCTTCCCTCATAAGTCGTACCCTCGACCAGCATCGGCCCGATGGGAAGGTATCCTTCCGGGTGACCCAGTACGTGTCCTTCTCCTGCTGCCATCATAAGCAACTTTTTCTTATAAGCCAGCCAGTAGGCATCACAGAAATACACTCCCTGCCGAAAGGGATAGTCTCCCTCTATATAATGGGGACTGGTTATAATGAGATCACAGGCAGAAAGGCATTCCCGGTCAATGCGCAAATGCCCGTATTCATCCGTACAGGTCTCAATGCCGCAATAGACCGTAATCGGTTTTCCCCCAGCCAAATTTCTGATTCTGTCAAAATGACGGAGTAACTCCCCTGTAGTCTTTTGATGTCCTGAAAGCCCCGGATCATATACATCGAAATGGTCCGTAATTGCCAGCTTTTCAATGCCCAGAGCGACAGCCAGATCTATGACTTCCTTTGGAGTCCTTTCCCCATCGGAAAATGTTGTATGTACGTGATAATCTACCATAACCATACCTTCCTATTTAATTCCGGATAGCGACACGCCTTCCACTAAATATCTCTGGAATATGATGTATATGATTAAAACCGGAATGATAGCCACAGCAGCAGCAGCCATTTTTAAGTTGTATGAATCGTAATACTGGCTAGACAGCTTGGCAATGGCTAGTGGAAGTGTCCTTAACTTATCTGAGTTCACCACAAGAAGAGGCCACTGGAATGCATTCCAGCTTCCTACCATCTTTTGAATGGCAATGACCGCAATCAGAGGCTTTACTGCAGGAATTACGATTTTCCTGAAAATCAGCAATTCTCCCGCTCCGTCTATCCTTGCAGCTTCTAAAAGCGGCGTTGGAATGGCCGACATGAAATTTCTTGCCAAAAAGATGCTGAAGGCATCTGCCATCCCTGGTATGATTAAGCCGGCCATGGTATTTACCAGCTTTAACTGGTTTGCCATGATATAAAGCGGGATAATCGTGGCCACCCATGGAATCATGGTAGAAGACAGAACCATAAGAAATAGTACATTCTTTCCCTTAAATTCATACTTTGCAAATCCATAACCTGCCAACAGGACGATAACAATTGTTGAAAACACCTGTGTGACTGTAACTATCACGCTGTTCCAGTAATAAAGACCTATATTCAATTTTTCAAACAGTTGCCTGAAATTATCCAGAATAAAATGTTCCGGCAGCAATGTTGGCTTCAATACATAAAATTCTTTCGATTCTTTGAAAGAAGCAAATATCATCCACACAAAGGGGAAGGCAATAATAACAGCCAGTCCTAGGGTTATGAGGAAGAAAAAGACCCTCACAGCCACTTTTTTCGTTTTTTCTTTATTCATTTGGTTGCACTGTCTCCTTCCTATAATACATCCATTTTGGTTGCTTTATATTGGACCAAAGTAATGAGCAGCACAATAAAAAACAGACCGAAGGACATTGCGGATGCGTATCCCATCTGATAGCTTTGAAATCCTTTTTCGTAAATGTAGTTCACAACAGTTCTGGTGCTGTTTAGCGGTCCCTTTAACATATAGGTCTCCTGGAAAATCATAAAAACGCCGATTACATTTTTCATGAGAAGGTAAATATGGGCAGGGCGCAGCATAGGAAACGTAATGTATCGGAATGTCTGCCAGCCGCTTGCTCCATCGATGGCGGATGCTTCTTTTATCTCGGCTGGAACATCCTGAAGTCCTGCCAGATAGATCAACATGGCCTCTCCGAACCCCTTCCACACCTTGAAGATAATAACAGACAGTACGGCTGTAGAGGCATTTTCCACCCAGCCAAGACTCTTTAGGCCAAAAAAGCCTAAGATACTGTTAAACAGACCAAAACTGGGCTGGAAGAAATATTCGAACAGAATCGCCGCAGCAATTGTGGAGGTAATAACCGGTGAATAAAATATAAGACGGAATAATTTGACGCCCTTAATTTTTATATTCAGCAGCAGCGCAGTACCCAGACCTGCGGCCATAACTAGAGGCACATAGATAAAAAATTGGCCCATGACAAGGCACGACTTCCAAAAATCCTTATCCCCCATGAGCCTGATATAATTATCAAGTCCTACAAAATTTTTTTTCGGGCTTAAGGCCGACCAGTCTGTAAAGCTGATGGGCAGAGCCATGATGGCCGGCACCAGAGTAACAAGAAATATATAAATGATGGATGGTGCAATAAAAAAATACGGCACTGCCTTGTGCATAGTAATCCGGTTCCGACTTACTGCGCCTTGAGATACTTTCATTCAAAAACCTCCTAACGTAAGTACTTGGAAGCACCAAGCGGGACCTGCCGCTTGGCACCCTTTTTTGATTTTTATACCGGATTCTTTAATTCATCATTCATTTTGCTCTGGGCATCCTTTAAGATGGTTTCAAGCGGTTCATCTGTCTTTAAAATCCGATCCATAGATTCTGTCCAGATGGTATTAAGCGCAGAGGTCTGGAGCACCCCAACAAATGAATCATTCAGGGATTCAATGGCAACCGCCACTTTCAGCTCTGATTTTAAGCCCGCATCCTCTAAGAGTGTTTTTCTGGCCGGCAGCTCTCCCGTCTTCTCTGTCCACTGCTTTTCCACGTCCTCGCTGCTTAAAAACTGTATGAACCGGGTAGCCGCCTCATCTGGAGCCTTCGCGCTCATTACGTAGCCCCATGAGGTCACGCAGGTTGCACGGCTCTCTCCCTTTGCCGGAATCAGCCCCACTCCAAAATCCAGATCGGGAGCTGTTTGCGGTAAATTGCCGATCATGGCTGGATGGCCTAACATCATGCCGATCAGACCCTGCCTGAAACCGGCCCAGCTTTTTACGAATTCCGTGTTATATACCTTGTCGGTTTTGTATGACGCTATGTAAGCTTTTATCGCCTCCAGGACCTTCGGATCGTCAGCAAATACGTACTGACCTGCCGTGTCATCATAGAAGGTACCACCGTACTGCTTTATTATGGAAAGCACTTCCGGTGCATATCCCGTTCCACCCCATCCGGACTGAACCAGCTTGCCGTCTTCTGTCTTTGTCAGCTTTCTCGCCCAATCAAAAAATTCTTCCCAGGTCTGCGGACCTTTTTCCGCATCAAGACCAGCCTCAGACACCAACTTTTTATTCCATAACAGTACGATTGTCTGTAAGTCTGTAGGCATACCGTAATATTTGCCGTCGTATTTCAAACCATCTACTGCCGCAGGCACAAAACCAGCCGTGATCGAATCTGCAGACATAACGCTTTCAGCCAGTGGTTTTATGGCTCCGGACTGCGCAAGTTTTGACACCATTCCGGACTGTATCTGAAATACATCGGGAGCTGTATCAGTTGCAAGTGCAGGAATCAGTTTCTGACTGTAATCTGCCTCCGGAATAAATTCCAGATTTACCTTAATATCCGGATTCTGCTCTTCAAATGTTTTGACAAGCTCGGTCATCATATCATCTCTCGCCGCACTGGAATGCTGCCAGTATGTCAGCGTCACTGGAGACTTTTCTCCACCGCCGCTTTCCTGGGAAGCTGTTGTTTCTGCTGTCTTTTCCTGGCCTGCTGCCCCTCCGGATGTCTCCTTTACAGCTGCCTTTGAACAGCCAGAGATTCCTCCAGCCACTAACGCCGCTGCGACCATCAGTGATACCATTTTCTTCATTATGAAATCCTCCTCTTATTTAGAATATTTAGGCGTTTGCAAAACACCAAAACCCGCTTTTGCGGTGTTTTTTCAGGCTAGAAATCCTGTCAGTTTTCTGATAGAAACCGCAGTAAATACTTCTTTGTCCAGCACATACTCCGCCATACCATATAACGATGCGTGATTTCCCAGCGTGGGAGCCTTAATCGATATACTAGAGGTAAATGGCTTAAGCGCCTTTTTCTTCACCCACGCCTCCACTGTACCAGCCATTTCAGGAATTCTCGCCACTGGTCCGCCAATTACTACCAGATCGGGATTGAATAGATTAACTGTATTGACCACGACCACAGAAAGTAATTCAATCTGCTCTCTCATGACCCTTGAGGCAATTTTGTCCTTTCCTTCTAATGACCTGTCAATCAGCACATCGTAAGAAAGCGTAGTACCATCAAATATGGTTTCCGGATAAATCGTTTCATATATCTGTGTGTACTGCGCTGCCGCAGGCTTTTCTCCCAGAAGTGTCCCCACACAGCCTGTAGACGAGCATTTGCACGGCAGTCCATGAAGATCTATCGTGGTATGTCCGATTTCAAGGCCGCAGCCAGTTAGCCGCAGGAGGTTCCCCTCACTAATCACCGACATGCCGACGCCCTGATCACACAGAAGGTATACCATGTTTCGGCTGTCCTTTCCTGTTCCGTAATACTCCCCCAGAATCAGGGCATCCGTATCCTTAAATACGTAAACCTCCATATCCTTATTAAATAACCGGTCGCTCAAAGCCTGGAGATCAACATTCTCCAGATATAGTGCAGCGGAATAAACGATACTTCTTGTACTGTAGCAAATAACACCCGGTATACTGTATGCAACAATAGATATCTGTTCCATCAGATTTCGCTGCTGTTCCTTAAGCTGAGCTGCTGCCTCTTTCATCGCACTGCGAAATGTAGCCTCATCGTGAATTCTAACTGGTAAGGATTTATGCCAGATAATTTCACCTTTCAGATTCACAATTCCTGCAAGAATCCCTTTTGTAGTCACTTTAACAGTAAGAATTCTAACCCTTTCTCCATTTAAGCTGTATATCATAGGTTTTCTGCCGCCGCTGGACTCACCGTAATATTTCTCTGTCAGGAGTGTTTCTTCCATTAGCTCCTGAATCAGATTCGATACCGTAGCCGCGCTTAATTTCGTAACTCCCATGATCTCGGCTTTGGTCACTTCATTCTTTTCCCGGAAAACATTCAATATGTTTTGCTTGTTTATGTATTTAATTGTCTCTTTTCCTGCCTTCAAACAATCACCTTTCCATTTCTTCTCTCAGAATCGAAGTAAGCCACCTGCCGGTTGCATCTCTGGGTTGTTTCCAGCCCAAACAATATGCCAGCGTGGGAATTAGATCCTTAGTGTACACCAGGGAGTTTTCCCGGTAATCTGACCTTATACCAGGCCCTGCCATTGCTGTAAAAATGTGCTGGCATTTCTTATGAAGGCTGTCATGGGTCGCATATAAATGTTCCTGGTCAAGGGGATATAAGGAAAAGCTTTCTCCCTCCGCCGGACTGATTAAAAGGTCTGCATAATCCCGGTACACGCCCCGGTCCGCAAGCTCCTTCGCTGTCATGACTGTTTCCACATAAGGCAGCTTAATGATGCATTTCTTTAAAGCTTCCACCTTCATTGCCCTCAAGTCTTCTGACTTTTCATTCAAGAACATCTGACACTGAATATCATGGGAGGTTAAAAGGATATCATAATCCTTCATTTCCACTTTTCCTTCTTTACATACAGCTACTCGGAATCCCCATTCCTCCAGGGCGCATATAAAGTCACCTAACCGGCTTTTCCCTCTGTAGCTAATCATGCCATGGTCTGTGGTCAGAAGGAGATACATAGAATCAAACAGTCCTTTCTCTTCCAGACTGTTAAACATCTCCCCCAGCATCTCATCAATTCCCTCCAGCACCCGGCAGACGTTATCAACACGCTTTCGTTCCGAATCTGCATAGCACCAGGGAGGATTATGACCCACAGAATCCAGATCGTCTATGTACAGGAACACGGCTTCCGGAAATTCCGGATACTCATATACGGTTCCCTTATCCTCTATGACATTTTCCCGTATAAGCTTCAATAACATGGAGAAACGTATCCTGTAGTCACCACCAGGTTCCGTATAAAGCCTGTCTCTCTTCCCCCTGACAGCGCCCTTTCCTTCCAGCGCAAACTGCTGGATGGATACGAAGGTTCTTCCTTCCTCTGCAAGTGTTTCACCTATGGTCTGCGCCCGGTTAAGGCGTCCTGTAAGAATTATTTCATTGGCCTCCCTATCCCAATACTTATCGCAGTTTCCCGTTCGGTCTGAATAGCAGCCGCTGACAATTCCTGTCTGCATTGGGACGGTAATGGACGGTATTCCAGTATAAGCCTGTTCAAATAAAACACCTCTTTTCACAAGCTTTTTTATATTAGGGAGGGCCTCCTTCCCTGCACTCATCTGATCATAATAGTATTTTCCAAAACCATCAAGATTGATGTAGATGAGACGTTTTTTCGTCATCGAACTCTGTATCCTCCCTCATTCTATTTTTAGTCACTAAAATAATTCGGCTTAAATATAATTCAAGCTATCTATAATGTCAATTATCTTTTTGTTTTTTCTCTTTTTATTGGACATTTTTCACTTTATTTCACAAACTTTTTTTAATCATTAAACTTAGTTAAAAGAAGTAGGCAAATTCTTGTCCTAAAGACCTGCTTGTGTTATATTTGAAATAAATTGGAAAGGGGATTACTTTATGATAAGAGCAATACAGGAAGATGAACTGGAAGAATCCAGACGTATATGCTTTACAGTCTTTGAACGGACCATAGACGGCGCCTCCTGCGCTGCGGAATCTGCCGCTAACATACAAAAGCATCCGGTTACCCGAATGAAGCGGGATTACCGTAACACCCTGGCCTGGTTCGATGAACAGAAAGCCATGCAGGCATGTGTTTCCCATTGCGTCTGCTCAGTGGAATTTGACGGTGAAGCGGCTTCTATGGCCGCGGTCGGCGATGTAGCTGCCATGCCCTGCTGCCAGGGCAAAGGGGTGATGAAAGCTCTATTTGGAGCAATGTTAAAAGAATGGCACACCCATAATATCCAATTTTCTTACCTTTATCCATTCTCAGGAACGTATTACGGCCAGTTTGGATACACCTACTGCGTACGCAGAAAACATTGGAATTTCCCTATGGCACAGCTTCCTGATTACAAGGATCTTGGCACCATAGAGCTTTATCAGCCATCACGGCTGGAAGATTTAAAAATGCTTTATCACGCTTTCTTTGCCGGATGTAATCTTTCAGTCATGCGGGAGGAAATCGAATGGCACCACGCCGTGGGGCAATATGAACCAGACCGTGACTTCCGTTTTACCTACCTGTATTACAACGAAGCCGGATCCCCCTGCGGCTACCTCATCTACTCGAAAATTACAGATGAAAAACAGACTGTTACCATGAACTGTCATGAATTTGTATATTCAGACATAGAAGGACTTATGGGACTGATTCATTTCTGTAAAAGCAGACAGGCCTATTATGACAGAGTTTGCATCCCCCTTCCGGACTTCGTCCCGTTTGATCTTCTCTGCTTGGAATTTAATCTGCCGGCAGGACGTGCGGCTACCATCCATCAGATAATGCACGGCATGGTACGAGTCGTCCACGCAGAGGAAGTCTTAAAGGCTGCACAATACCTCGGAAACGGTTCTATTCGTCTCTTTCTCAACGACTCCTGGCTCCCTGCCAATAGCGGTTTATGGGAACTGGGCTGGAAGGAAGGCCGTTATTCCTCTCTCCATTATAATGCGGACGGTTCCGAAACCCAGGCCGATACTGTCATGGATATCACTCTGTTCTCCAGGCTAATTTGCAGAGGTGTTACAGAGGAAGAGCTCCCCTGTCTGCCGGCTGAATGCCGTCGATGCGGCAATGATACTCTGCTGAAAGTTTTTCCGAAGAAAAAGTGTGCGATTTCAGATTACTTTTAATTCCTGATGGCCCGTCTGCTCCTTAGTGAGTAAAACGGAAATGGGCAAAACTAAAAAACGGCGGCTTTTTTTAAGCCGCCGTTTTTCACAAGCATATGAACTACTGGACAGATAGCCGGATTTATTATCTAAAAAACAGTCCTACAACTCCTTCAAACTCGGATTGTTGAAGTTTGCCCATGTGAAATTATTATCAATATATCGAACCATTCTGTAAGCCATAGGCTTAAATCCGCACTTTGGCCAAAATGTCGAAGAGGCAAGATTGGTTATCCTCCAATCAGTTATGATTCTCTGATATCCTTTTTCTTTTACCAGCCTGCTGCCTTCATTCATTAATTTCTTCCCAACACCGCCTCTCATTTGGGTTGGGTAAATGCCTGCGATACTTAGCTCCACTCCATCATCAGGCGTCATTAAATCCGGAATAACTGGTTCGTATACCTGAAATCCCAATTCCTTTCTGTCTTTTTCCGCAATGAGGATCATTGCTTCCTCATCCTCTGCAAGCCCTTTATATCCTTCCCTTATTCTCACTACAATCTCAGGTAAAGCTGGTTCAAACACAGGCGCAGAATTTTGATAGGAAAAGATGATTCCAGACATTCTCCCCATTGCTTCCCTATCTGCTTTACCGGCGATTCTGATTTCTGCATCAGATGCAGTTTCAAATGCATTGTAATCTCCAATATTCATTATCCCATGTACTTGCTGGATAGAAAAGCTCAACCCAAGGAAAGCCTCATAATACCCCTTGCTCCCAAGAGGTATTAATGCATATTGGTGAAAACAGCCTTTTTGGATCCACAGGTCAGAAACTTTAGCATAGAGAGTTCTTATGAGTTCTGAGGGCTGGTCTCTCCTCACTGCAATCCCTTCATAAGGCACCCAGACATGCCTGCCTCTCTCATGGTCAATCTTTATCTTTCCTACGATATAGCCGACCAATTCATCATTTACAAATGCACCTATCCCAATTGATTTATTATTTTTGAATAGTTTTTCAAGTAAATCCTCGATATATATTGTATTGAGACAGCTGTTTCTTAAAGATGGGAATTCATTACTCTCAAGATTCTGCCTGCACGTCAACAGGTCAGCCATAGCTGGCACATCATCATTACTGATCGGCCTGAATTCATAAAATTTCATATCTTATCTCCCCACTTCATTTATTTTACAGTTTGTATTCCCCACTTTATTCCGTACTCATGCGTTTCGCCCATTCTTCTACTCTCCGGCTGCTTTCTTCTTCTGATAAATCCTCGATCCTGGTCATAATGGTCCATCTCACACCAAATGGATCCAGAATACTTCCAAACCGATCCCCTGAAACAAAGTTTGAAACTTTCTCCCGGATTTTTGCTCCTTTTACCACCGCATGATCAAACACCTCATCAACATCGGAAACATAAATTGCCAAAGAATAGCATGCATTATCATCCCCTGGTGGTAAAACCAGTTGATAAGCCGGATTCGCAGCTCCCAGCTGCAAAAAGCCAGTTCCAAAATCAAGTTCCGCATGAACAATGATACTATTACCGTTTTCATCGGAAAATTCCGTGCTGTCCTTAACCCTTGCATGGAATACGGACTGATAAAACATAATTGCTTCTGAGGGATTATTTACTACGATGAATGGTGTTATGGATGTAAACCCATTCGGCAGCCCATTTTTTGTATGATCTCCTGTTGCTCCCATGTATTTCGCCATTGCTCTTCCTCCTTATTACTAATCATCAATATAATCTCATTATATATTATCTACCCTGACAGCAGCTGTCAGTATTATCGTTAATTTTGATAATATTCCATTAGCTCCAACGCAATGTCTGCCAGTCTTTTTTTCAGGTTCTCAGGCTCTATGATCTCAATGGCTCTCCCATAGGATAATAGAAAATTTGGCACATATCCATTCATAACTCTTTCTTCAAGTAAAAAGACAGCCTGATTTGGAGTCCTCTCTTTCAGATAATGACCTAAAAACCAGTGAATGCTCAAGTCATCCAATGCCTCTGCCCTGCCTCTGATCACGACTGAAACCACCCTGTCCTTATTTGCCAGGTCAGGTAAAAGATTCTGTAGGAAGAATTTTTTGGCGGAAAAGGCTTCCGGACGTTTAAACGTCATTTGCGTCCGGTTTATCTGTAAAATCCGCTCAGCACGAAAGCTGCGGATTTCATTTCTCAGATGGCAGAATCCAATGGTATACCATTTATTGTTCCAGTAAATTACACCGTATGGATCAATTATCCTTTGCCTGGATTCTTCTTCATGGCTTGTACGATATTCAATTTCCACGGAATACTCATTTGCCACAGCCCGCTCTATCTCTACCAATTTCGGCTTAACAGAAGAATCGATCTCGCGGCTTATCACTTCAAAACCGGTTAAATGGCGATCGACAATGCGTTTCTGTTCCCGGTTGGAATACATTTTCAGTTTTTCTGTTGCCCTGCTTAATGCTTCATTAAAAGGGTACCCTGCTTCTTTTGCAAACACAGCTGCATGGAGAATGGCCTTTTGCTCATCTACATCAAAAAATAAGGGCGCATTGATAAAATCATTCAGCAGACTATATCCGCCATTCTGGCCTGCATCGGATACGATCGGTACCCCGCTGGCACAAAGCGAGTCAATATAGCGGTATACAGTCCGTATATTGATCTCCAGCCTTTCCGCTATTTGTTTTGCAGTAATTTTTGTCCCTGAATTCAGCATCCAGAGAATTGCCAGCATATTATCGTTTTTTGACATTGATTAACCTCATTTTCTCCTATGTTTCCCATTCATTATCAAAACTGCATCTAAGATATTTATCTTCTGTAATTAATTTACACAATAATCATTAAAATTACAATCAGAAACTCAATCTCTGTACAGCGTTTTCCTTATGCCACGTCCATGAGATCCAAATTATGCCGGCCTGCAGCTCATGACTCCCCTATTTTGTTATATTCACGAAAGGTTTCCAATATATTAAACTGTAATGATATTATGAGGTATAATCAATGGCGGTTCCATTAAATCAAGTTATAAACCCCACGAATGAACAACGGCGCGAAATGATCAGAACATCATTAGAAACGGCGGGCCGTCCGGAAGATTACGAATATATTGTTAATTTACTAAGTCCTCCCCCGGATATCACAAATTATGCATCGCCGGGAGAAATGAAAGGGGTAAAAATCGGTATCATCGGAGGAGGTCTGGCCGGCTTATCCGCCGCATTCGAGCTTCGTAAGCTGGGAGCCGATATTACAATTCTGGAAGCCAATGAAAATAGAATCGGAGGAAGAGTTTATACCTATTATTTTGATCCGGAAGGCAAATACTACAATGAATTCGGCGCTCATAGAATCCCGGTAACTCATGAGACCACCTGGCATTACATCAATTTATTAGGCCTCAACACCCTTCCACTGTCCGTAAGGAAGCGAAATAATTTTTTATATGTACATAATACCCGTTTAAGAACATCAGACTCCATTGAACAAATGCTTTATCCTTTATACGATTTGACCCCTCAGGAAAGAAGCACTCCCTGGTCAGAGCTTGATGACTATGCCTTTTTGTATCTTATGTTGCAGCTTCCGCCTGAAATCCGTTCAGAACTAATACAAATTTTACCGGAATATTCCCCGGAATATCTGACTCTTACAAACTATTCCGTCCGGCAGACCCTGGAAAATCTGGGATTGAGCCAGGGGGCGATCAGCTTGATCTCAGGAGTCAGCCCAGGTACCGGTGCTTTACTGAATGTCAGTTATGATGAAATCACCCATGAGGAATATACTCTTGATTACCGTAACATCTATACCATCGAAGGCGGAATTGTAAATCTGCCATATGCTTTTGTCCAATCCCTTCTCACAGATAATCCGACTCAGTATCAAAATATTCCGGCTGCTCAGCTTGGCACGGTTAAATATCAGCCTGGACAGACGGTTATAGGTATTTATCAGTCGCCTTATAACAATCAAGTCATTCTGACTCATCGTAATGTGCGGAATCTCAGGAGAACTACCGATGTATTTGATTACGTTGTATGTGCGATTCCCTACTCCACTTTAAGAGAGGTTGAAATCAAGCCATATTTCAGTAACCTTAAGATGCAGGCTATTTTAGAATTTAATTATATTAATTCGCAAAAAACACTATTTATGTGCAATGAACGCTTTTGGGAGCAGAATACCGATTACGGAAGAATGGTAGGGGGATTCTCCCAGACAGACCTGCCTATTCAGTCCATCTTTTATCCTGGAGATCATATCCTTTGCCCCGATATTTCCTCCTGTTCGCCGGATGAACCTGGAGTACTGGTGGCTTCCTATAATTATCATTTAAATGCAACAAGGGTGGGAAAT
>POVV01000672.1_pt1 | contig 19023 bp, 20 predicted proteins | sample 1560271 | NCBI WGS metagenome assembly POVV01 (sample SAMN08337232, study PRJNA429181) | Bioreactor metagenome, whole genome shotgun sequencing project. | biome: cows' rumen and soil; feature: anaerobic; isolation source: anaerobic chemostat enrichment culture, galacturonate as sole carbon... | reverse complement strand
TAGTTCATTGAAACGGTTCAATGAAAACCCAATGAAAACCTATTGAATTGAAATGACGAATAAACTATCATAAGTCCATAACAAATTATTGAAATTGTACAAAACAACAAGATGAGAAAACAGATTGTGGAGGTAATTATGAACAAAATTGGCATTCATTTTGGGTACTTTAATGAAAATTGGAACACAGATTTTGTGAAGCAGATCGAGCAGGTAAAACGGATAGGATTTGACATTCTTGAGGTTGCACCGGCGCCTTTTATGAACATGAGTAAAGAAACCAGGCAAGATGTGAAAAAAGCTGCAGAATCTAATGGAATCGAACTGACATTTTCCGTAGGTCTTGGTGCAGAATATGATTTGGCTTCAGAAGACGCAGAGGTGAGGAGAAATGGAATTGATTTTACCATCAGGTCATTTGAGTTAATGCGTGAAATGGGGAGCCACATGTATTCAGGGGTGGATATTGGTGCATGGAATCAGACCTATGCATGCTGCGTAAAGGATAAAACACCGGAATTAAAACGATCTGTTGAAAGTGTCAAAGAAATTATGAGGGCAGCAGAAAACTATGGTATTACCTATGCAGTAGAAGTGGTCAACCGTTATGAGTCTGCATTGGTGAACACAGCTGAAGAGGCAAAGGCTTATATTGCAGAAGTGAACAGCCCCAACTGTAAGATTCTGTTAGATACGTACCATATGAATATTGAAGAAAACAGTTTTGAAGATGCAATCAAATTGGTTGGTACTGATTTAGCACATTTCCATGTGGGCGAAGGAAACAGAATGCCTCCAAAACCAGAGGGAAGAATGCCTTGGGATGAAATAACAACTGCATTGAAAGAAATCAATTATACAGGTGCAATTGTAATGGAACCTTTCATTAAAATGGGAGGAGAGGTTGGCCGTGACATTAAAGTATGGCGGGATATCAGCAAGGGTGCATCAATGGAAGAAATGGAAAAACTAGTGGGAACATCGGTGAAAATGCTGAGAGAAAAAATGAGCAGATAGGTAGTATATGGCAACGATTAAGGATGTAGCAAATAAAGCAGGGGTATCAGTAGGTACTGTTTCAAATTACATAAATGGTAAGACAAATGTAAATGATGAAAAAGTAAAAAAAATTAAAGAGGCAATGAAGGATCTTCAGTATCATCCCAACTACATGGCACAGAATCTGAAAGGGAAGAAAAACAAGATTATTGGTATTATTTTCCCAAGCCTTGAGGAACCGTACAATGATGTTTACCGGGGAATTGAAGAATATCTGGATATGCATAATTATATGACTGTTCTGAAATTATCACAGAACAATAAGGTTTTAGAAAACAGATATATAGATCATTTGATTAATATGGGGGCTTCTGGAATCATTCTTGTTTCCTGTGACTGTACAAATCTTGAAAAATTTGAAGACATTGAAAAACGAGGTATATCGTTGGGTTTTGCCGAGAGAAAAATACGAGAAGGCAGTTTCCGATACATTCTCTTTGAAAATAAGGAGCTTGTATTTGACATAGTAAATCTAATCAATGCTCAGGATAAAAAGAAAGAGATAAAGATTTTTCTGGGTAAATTGGAATTTACCAGCGAGAAAGACTGTGCAGAAGGTTTTATTACAGCAAAAGGAGATGGACAAGCAGATATTTTTGAGATTCAGGAGACCAATGAAGAAGCTATTTTCAATCACATTTACAGTATAGTCATCGCATTCGAGAAAGCTCCGGATTGTATCATAACTTCATCTGTTGAATTTGCAAAAATTCTCAGTGAAGTGTGCAACATCCTGAAAATTAATATTCCCATTCATGCCATTGCCGGTGAGAACTGGTATATGACAGACATACAGAAAAACGTAACTCTTTATGGCAGAAATGCTATTTTAATGGGGCAGCAGGCGGGAAAAAGTATTCATGAACAGCTGCAAAACAGACATCAGCCGGAAACAAACACAATATACATTAAATCAAAAAAAATATATAGTGATCCGGTGATTACGAAACCACAAGGAACGAAACCACAAGGAACGAAACCCAAAATAAGAATATTATCCTATCACTGTGATGCTACGAATGCATTAAAGAAACTTGCAGCCAGTTATGAGCATAACAGGGGAATAGAAATTGAATTTGATGAGTTAGGATATACAGAGCTTCATCGTAAACTTAGTGAGGAGTGTGCAACGGATTTATCGGAGTACGATATTTTTATGATTGATTTACCATGGCTTAGGGGAATATTGGCTTCAGGGAAATTGTCAGATATTTCAAAGCAAGTAAAGGAGGATAATTTATTATCCTGGTATCCAAGGTCTGTTCGAAGTGTATTTTACAGAGGAGATCTGGGCGTGCATTCTTTACCGATTATTGCAACTACACAGGTACTTATGTACCGTAAAGATATTTTCAGTGATACAGATATTAAAGCACAGTTTATGAAAAGTTACGGATTTGATCTTTCTGTTCCTAATACCTGGAGTAATTTTAATACCGTTGCGGAGTTCTTCACTAGATCAGTCAATGCTAGATCACCGTTCACCTATGGAACGGCAGCCAGTGCTCTGGAACCAGTCGGTCTGATAAATGAATTCCTGCCAAGACAGTGGGCTTTTCATGGAGAAATCGTGGATAAGTGGGGAAAACTCTCCATCGACAGTGATGAAAACAGAAGGGCCTTAGATAATCTGGTGCGTACATTTGACTATGTTCCGAAAGCTTCTGAAAATTATTTCTGGGATGAAATTTTTGAAATGCTGTTAAAAGGTGAAATTCCCATGGCACATGGATTTGCGTCTCATTATCAACCGGGAAACTATTCTCAAAAGGGCAATACTTATGAAAAATACATAGGAGCAGTGCAGCTTCCGGGGAAACGCCCCATGGTGGGAGGCTGGGTACTTGGTATTAATAAGCATTCCAATATGAAAAATGAGTGCTATGAATTCATAAAGTGGAATTTAAGTGACCGTATTGCTGTTGAAAATATGCGTCTGTGCGGATGCGTCCCTACAATGACTGTTTTTCAGGATGATACATTAAAAGGTAGTTATCCATGGCTGAAAATGGTGGATGAAAAAGTTGCTCTGGGACGTTTGAGAGAAGAAGTGTTTGATAAGGAACGGCACATTATCAACACAGAGTTGATTGATCATTATATTTCAAAAGGAATAAAAAAGGCGCTTCACAAAGAGGTGACGACTAGGGAAGCACTAGAAGAAATAAAAACAGATATACAACAACTAATGACAAAGTAATACAGAGAGGGATGAGAAGATGAGTAAAATGAAAAAACTATTACAGGCAGATTTATCCAGTGTAATTGTGCCTCTAATTGTGATTTTTGTACTTCTTTTGGCAACAAGTCCAGGATTTTTATCGGCTTATAACATGTATTCGGTATTTCAGTCTGTTCCTATATTTATTATCGTAGGACTGGCGCAAATGACCGTATTATCACTGGGACAGATGAATCTGGCAGTTGGCTCTATTGGAGTGCTGTCAAGCGTAGTGTTTGGCGCTGCAATGCAGGTCCTTGGACTGCCCACAATGGTATGTGTAATTGCTGCATGTTTAGCAGGAATTGTGCAGGGGCTGGTGCAGGGATTAATGATTACGAAAACAGGCATAAATCCATTTATCATTTCACTGGCGCTTCTAAGTTTGTACAAAGGACTTGCTGTTGTGCTGACAAAAGGCCAGCCGTTTTCACAACTGGCAGATGGATTCAAGGCATTTGGAAATGCACGCCTTACCAGTTTTTTTCCGGCAACCGTTTTAGTTGCTGTTGTAATCAGTATAGTGATTTTTATTTTGATTCGCTATCGCAAGCTGGGAAAGAAATTACTTGCCTGTGGTGCGAACCAGAGTGCAGCTGTTTATTCTGGTGTGAACTATACCAGAACAGTTATTATTGCACATTGCCTGAGTGGAGCATTGTGTGCAATAGCAGCTATTCTTCAGGTCTCACGCTTCGGCAGTGTACAGTTATCCATTGGGGATGACTGGATGTTAACGTCTTTTGTGGTACCGGTACTGGGGGGAACCTTATTGTCAGGGGGAAAAGTAAATGTCATCGGTACATTTCTTGGCGGAATCCTAATGGTGCTGATTAACAATGCGATTGTTCTGTGGGGGGTAAGTTCCTATGCCACTAATGCCGCAGTCGGTCTGATTCTTCTTATGGCTTATGAGGTGGACAGAATGAGAAAACGAATGATGCTAAAGCAGGCTACCGTTTTCGTTGAAAAGAAGGAGGGCAAATGATGAGCTTGAAAAAAATGACAAAAAGTAATGCATTCAGTGTGTTCATTATCATCATTTGTATGTTTGTTGTCATGCAGATCATAACACCCAATTATCTTTCCGGTGCTAATCTGACCGCATTGATGAAGGTATTGGCGGTAACTACATTGGTGGGAATTTCTCAGATGATTAGTATAGCAAGCGGGGGCATGAATGTGTCCATAGGGTCAACAGGAGCAATCGCAGCCATATGTGCGGCTATGTTGATGAAAAGTGCAGGAATACCGGTGCCGGCAGCAATTCTTGCAAGTTTGATTCTCGGAGTGTTGTGCGGTTGTGTAAATGGTGTTCTGATATATAGAAACGGAGGCGTTGGTGTGGCAAGTTTTCTTACTACGCTGGCAACCAATTCTGTATTTACCGGCATTATTTATATGGTAACCACCGGACATGGAATCAACAATATTCCGAAAGGATTCATCGCCATCGGCAATACAAAAGTGGGACCTGTGCCTACATCTGTGTTTATTATGTTGTTGATTGTAACGGCAGTATATATTTTGTTTAAGTATACCAGTTTGGGAATGCAGATTTTAGCCTTTGGTGCTAATCCCAAAGCCGCGGAATTATATGGAATATCCAGGTTTAAGACAATTGTTATTGTAAATGTTCTGGCAAGTGTTATTGCTGCGGCGGCAGGATTGCTGGTAGTTATGCGGGTGGGAACAGCACAATCCGATATTGGTTCGGCCTGGATGCTCCAGTCTTTTGCGGCTCCTTTGATTGGGGGGACAAGACAGGCGGGAGGCAAGGTAAATGTATATGGTGTTATCTTAGGCGCGTTAGTTCTGGCGATTATTGAAAATGCGCTTGTTCATCTGGGTGTAGACGTATATTGGACGGAGTTGATCAACGGTATTGTCATTATCGTGATTATGGCGCTGGATCAGGTACGTTCATTGAGAAAATAGGGAGGATAGGTGAAGACCATGACAGACAACCATGAATATATTTTAGAGTTAAAGGAAATCACTAAGGTTTTCCCGGGAGTAAAAGCTCTTGATCATGTTTCCTTTAAAGTGAGAAAAGGAGAAGTACATGCTCTGGTCGGCGAGAATGGAGCCGGAAAATCCACATTGATTAATATTATATCCGGTGTTTTTGGGCCTACAGAAGGGCAGGTACTGGTAGGAGGCGTGGCAGAAAATATCAACAGTCCAGGCAAAGCCTTTGATTTGGGTATTGGAGTCGTACATCAGGAAAGGAATCTGATTGATACATTTGATATAGCTGAGAATATATGCTTTATGGATATTTCCGGTAAAGGTAAACGCTTAGTAGATAAAGCGCAGATGAACAAAAAAGCAATTGAAGCAATGAAAAGAGTGGGACTTGATCTGGACCCCGGTGAAGAGATTACAAAACTGACTTCGGGGAAAAAACAAATGCTGGAAATAGCCAGAGCAATGTGTATGGATTCTAAAGTACTGTTGCTAGATGAACCTACCGCGTCCATATCATTAACGGAAGCAAAAATTTTACTGGAGACGGTGAAACAGTTAAAAGCCGAAGGTGTTGCTATTATATACATCAGCCATAAGCTGGAGGAGATTTTTGAAATAGCTGACAGCATAACCGTAATAAGGGATGGACAGAATGTAGAACAAACTGTACCCGCATCAACTATTGATCAGGACAAGCTTATTGAAATGATGGTGGGAAGAAAGCACGTGACGGAAACCTATGAAACAAGAGACTTTACTCATGCCCCGGTGGTGTTGAAGGCAGAACAGATTTATAGCGCTCTTAATCCTATTCCAAAGTCATTTGAATTAAAAAAGGGGGAAATCTTAGGATGGTATGGTCTTGTGGGAGCAGGAAGAACAGAACTTGCCAGAGAAATAATCGGAATCGATCCGGTCAAAGGCGGAAAATTAATGCTGGATGGTAAGGAAGTTTTGATTAAAAGTTATGAAGACGCATTTTTAAAACATGCCATCTGCTATGTCTCCGAGAACAGAAAAGAAGAAGGATTATTTTTACAGCATACAATTACAGACAATATGGGTATTATTGCATTGGATAAAATTGTGGGCAAAGGTGGTTTTATTTCCTATGCAAAGCAAAATGAGATTACAGAAAAATATAAGAAGGAACTGAGCATTAAAGCGAAAGATATTTTTGTGGAAACCGCAAGTTTAAGTGGTGGTAATCAGCAGAAAATCTGCATAGCAAAAGGATTATGTGCAAATCCCGAGATTATGATCATTGATGAGCCTACAGTTGGAATTGATGTAAATACAAAGGGGGAAATACACAAACTGATCTATGAGTTATCCCAAAAAGGTATTTCTGTAATTGTAATATCCTCTGATATGACTGAATTGTTAGGGCTTGCCGACCGGATTATTGTATTCAAGGATAATGAAATAAAAGGTGAATTGGAAAATAATAAAGATTATGATGTCATGAGTACAAAAGTCATGAGTACGATCTTGCTGTAAGAACCATGTGTGTATTACCGGTACAGAATGTATTTATGATTACGGCCGAATCATAAGCGGGCTGTCTCGGTTAAAATACAAAATTGAATGATTTAACAAAGGCAAAAGATATAAGAGGAGGACAATATGAAACAAAAGTTAATAGGTATACTATTATGTGCGGCAATGGTATCGGGTATATTTACAGGATGTGGATCTGATTCGTCAGATACTAAATCTGTATCAGCTGCAACAGGAGAAAAGTCATCTGTTTTCACTGATGTAGCCGTTGGACCTGTTGAGGGTAAGTCAGAGGCTGATTATGCTTTTGCAGGTGTATTTGGAGCTATAAATTCTTACAGTGATCCTATGCAGGGTGCAGCAGATGAAGCAGCTGATGAACTGGGAATTAAAGCTACCGGATTTGATGCGCCTCAGGATTGGGTACAAAATGATCAAAATACAATTTTGGATGGTCTCATTGCAAAAGGGATGAAAGGAATCTATATGATGACTTCCGATCCAACAGCAGGTAATGAACAGATCGCAAAAATGGCTGGGGCAGGAGTGCCGGTAGTTTGTGTAGGTGGTTCACCAGACACACCTTCAGAAGCAACGTTAACATTAGCAACAGATGTATATCAGGCATCATATGACGGAACTGTAAATTTAATTAAAGCCATGGGCGAAAAAGGCGGAGTTGTTGGTCTGTGCGGAGCGGTTACAGACACAAATACACAGTTAAGAATGAAAGCAATAGAAGATGCATGCGCAGAATATGCGGATGTGAATCTGGTACAGATAATAGGGGATATTGATGATTCTGAAAAGTCAGTAACTGCAGTGGAAAATATACTTGCTGCAAAAGGAGACCAGATCAATGGATTTATCTCCACCTGTTACAACCCATCCGTGGCACTGGCAAGTATTCTCTCAGATGATAAGTATGCTGACATACATGCAATTGGCTGCGACACCGATGATGCCGTCTTAGACGGAATAAGAAGCGGAGCATTAGATGGAACCATGTCTCAAAATCCTTGGGGGCAGGCTTATCTTGCAACTGCTACCCTTAAGATGCTGACCGATGGATGGACATATAAGGATAGTGAAGAATTCCTGGTAGATTCCGGTTCTTTCTATATTACAAAGGATAATGTTGATAAGGTGGAAGATATTCAGAAAGAAAATACGATGGAGATGGCCAAAACATGGAGCGAAAGATTCAATGCTCCTGAATAAAAGGAATAAGCAGATGAAACGAGTAGGACGAGTGGTAAAAGTAAAAGAAGGCATGCTTGAGAGATATAAAGAGTTACATGCTGACCCATGGCCTGAAGTTACAACGTATATACCAGAATGTAATATCAGAAATTTTTCTATCTATTTCTTTGGGCAGTACCTTTTTTCTTATTTTGAATATATAGGCACTGATTATGAAAAGGATATGAAAACGCTGGATGAAAAAACAAAAGACTGGCTGGTTGAGACTGACAGGTGCCAGACCCCGGTTGAAGACGCAGAAGAAGGGGATCTTTGGACGGTTATGGAAGAAGTATTCCATTTATCTTAATGGCATTCCAAACAATTATACATAAATGAGAGGAAATGTAAAAGACATGAAAAGATCAGAAATAAACAAAGCAATAAAGGCAGCAGAAAAAGCATTAGAGGCAATCAGCTTCAAACTTCCTCCGTTTTCAAAATGGGATAAAAAAGAATGGGAAAGCCATACAGAAGACATTAAGACATTCCGGGAACTGATGCTGGGATGGGATGTGACAGATTTTGGAACCGGTGATTTTTCAACGGTGGGAGCGGTATTATTTACACTTCGTAATGGAAATCTATATAATGCAGAAGCAGGTGTTCCTTATTGCGAAAAAATCATCGTATTTAACGATGAAAAAAAGCAGGTGATACCTTTTCATTTTCATCAAAACAAGTCTGAAGATATTATCAACAGAGGTAATGGGATTATGGAAATTGAATTATTTAATTCTAAATCTGGTGGGAAAGTCGACAAAGAGACAGAGGTCACTGTTTTAATTAACAGTGTAAAATCTACTGTCTCGGCTGGTGAGGTAGTGGAATTACAGCCAGGGGAAAGTATTACGCTGACACCTGGGCTGTATCATAGATTTGGTGCTAAAAAGGGAGCCGGAGCCCTGGTATGTGGTGAAGTGTCAAAAATTAATGATGACAATACGGACAATGTTTTTGCAGAGGAGCAGAAACGTTTCTCCGACATTGTTGAAGATGAAGCCCCAATTTATCCATTATGTAATGAATATTAATTAATATTCGTAAAGAGATGACTGCCGCACAGGCTGATGCATATCAGCTGTGGGGCAGTCATATTATATTTTGGAATATAGAAATCCTTATGGATATTTGTACATACATAACAGCTTGTTTTTTTTAGGAAAGGGTGGTATATTCTACATAAAAGTAGAGTGGTATATTCAGATTAGCAAGGGAGAAAATAGTGAAGAAGTTAATATTATTTGCGAAAGGAGAATGATTTATTATGATGTATCCATTTATGCAGTTAGACGACCGGACAGAGATTGTACATTCAGAGATTTTAGATGGTGAAAGAGTTAAGATATATATAGAAAAACCTGTTGAGAATGGCTTCCAATCGGCCACCTGTTTTCTACCTAAATATGAGTGGGGTGATATTGTTGGTTTTGATGAAAAAGATATAGAAAGATTTCAAGAGATCATTGAATCTACTTCTCATTTAATTATAAGATTTGCCAAAGAGGGGGGATTTGATAATGCCTCAAGTTTTTAGAATTGGAGCATATATTGTTTATTTCTGGGCAAACGAAAATGAACCTTTGGAGCCGGTGCATGTACATGTTATAAAGGGGGTTCCGGGTTGTAATGCTACAAAAATATGGATAACTAAAGCTGGAAAGTGCTTGTTATGTAACAATAATTCACAAATCCCTGCAAGAACACTAAGAAATATAATGGATATTATAGACGCACGAAGTCAAGATGTTTTAAATAAGTGGTATGAATTTTTTGGAGATATTAGATATTATTGTTAAAAGAACTGATTCGTCCATTTATCGTATTAAAAAGTAAAGGCAGCCAGATTTTATCAGGCAGCCTTTACTTTTGTCTTAGAGTAATTTATTTATCTGCTTTCACTTCCTGCATTTTCATCGCGCGGACTTTCAGCGGAAGACCGAATAGGTTGATGAAGCCTTCTGCATCATGATGATCATACAATTCGCCGGTTGTGAAACTTGCCAGTGATTCGCTGTAAAGTGAATAGGGAGAGGTGGTGCCAGCTTTAATGATATTTCCTTTGTACAGTTTGAATTTAACTTCGCCGGTAACATATTTCTGTGTTACATCGACAAATGCCTGAACTGCTTCACGAAGCGGAGTGAACCATTTTCCTTCATATACAATCTGTGCAAATTTATTGCCCATATCTTTTTTTACTTCATATGTGGCACGATCAAGAACTAACTCTTCAAGTTGATCGTGTGCTTCCATAAGGATAGTACCGCCCGGTGTTTCATATACACCACGTGATTTCATTCCTACAACACGGTTTTCTACAATGTCTACAATCCCGATACCATGTTTTCCGCCAAGAACGTTTAATTCTGTAATAATATCAGAAACTTTCATTTCTTTACCATTTAGTGTTTTCGGAACACCGGCCTCAAATGTCAAGGTAACATATTCTCCTTGTTCAGGTGCTTTTTCAGGAGAAACTCCCAATACTAATAAATCATCATAGTTTGGCTCATTTGCCGGATCTTCCAATTCAAGTCCTTCATGGCTGATATGCCATAAATTACGGTCACGGCTGTAGCTGTGTTTAGCATCAAAAGGAAGATCAATTCCGTGCTGCTGGCAGTATTCTATTTCGTCTTCACGTGACTGCATTGTCCATACGTCAGTCATACGCCATGGAGCAATGATTTTAATGTCCGGAGCCAGAGCTTTGATTCCAAGTTCAAAACGAATCTGATCGTTTCCTTTTCCTGTAGCACCATGACAAATTGCAGTAGCACCTTCTTTGCGTGCTATTTCCACCAGTCTTTTTGCGATGACCGGACGTGCCATGGATGTTCCCAGCAGATATTTATTCTCGTACACAGCACTTGCTTTTACACAAGGAATAATGTATTCGTCACAGAACTCGTCAATAATATTCTCAATATATAATTTTGTTGCTCCAGATAGCTTAGCTCTTTCTTCCAGACCGTCCAGTTCTTCCCCCTGTCCGCAGTCAATGCAGCAGCAGATGACATCATAGTCAAAGTTCTCCTTTAACCACGGGATGATAGCGGTGGTATCAAGTCCGCCTGAATACGCCAATACAACTTTTTCTTTACTCATTTTATTTGCCTCCTGTATACATACTCTATATTATTTCGCTTCACATAAATGAAACTACTAAATGAACTAAAACATACTATACACCAAAAGTTATAATTATGCAATAGTAAAGCGTAAAAAAACAATTTATACAATATAAAGAAGAAAATATACAGTGGATTGTTTTAAATATGCATGCGGCATGTATGGAAACATTAACTTAACCTATCTTTTTTACATCCGCTTCATTCAACCCCATAATGGGAAGCTTTATCTTATATTCTTCCAGCATTTCTTTCAGCACATTCATATAGACCCCGCTCGCGTTAACCATTTCACAGGTTTCTACAATCTGCGCCCATTTTGCACCACTCTCAGGAGAACTGCCCCAGGAGCCTTTGCAGGTTAAATTCACACCGCAGCTAGGACTTCCCTCTATGCCCATAAACCCTAATACTTCAAAACGATCGGGGTTAGCCAGATACTCCTGGGCTTCCATGATACTGACATGCAGCAATTTTCTGCAATGATCTCTGAAAAACACATTATCAAACTGGTCACTGACGTGTCCCCATCGTTTTGCTCCATATAAGAGAAATTCTGGACATGGAAGCTGGATAAGCTGAATATTTTTTTTAATTACCTTTTCCAGCAGTTCTTTTCTAAGAGCTGCCTCTTTTTGACTGTCTTCACTTTCTTCCATTTCTACTTTTGATGCAGTATTCAGGATGCAGTGGGCGACAAATAAAATTTTTAACATCTTTTTCTTCCTAAGCTTTTGAAAATATCTGCTTGTTCTATAATTATTTTTTATCTGTTTTTATAAGTTTACGCAGTGCATTGCAGGCAACTTCGATTGTTGCATCATTCATTTCGCCATAAGCCATGATTGCGCCTGCACGTGCTTTGCGAATTGAAGATACAATAAATAATCCTGCAGTCTCCATCTCAGAAGCCATTACATTTCCCTGACGCCAGGCCTCCCATCTTTCTTTCAGACGCTGAGCATTTGGCAGACCATCTGGATCATGTTGTCCGTAAAACGCATCTTTACTGTGTGCAATCCCTTCCAGATAGGAGAGACCGGCTTCTTTTGCTGATGCGGATAGTGCTGCTACAATATGTCTGTCGGCAATTGCCGGGTATTCTATTGGAATATAGTGTACGGTAGTTCCTTCATCTCTGACGGCACCGGTAATAACCGCACCCTCAAATGTTTCATCCTCGCTCTTATCACAAACCCGTCCGCAGGTTCCGATGCGGATAAAGGTATCGGCACCGCAATGGATTAATTCTTCTACTGCAATTGCGGTAGAAGGACATCCCATACCGGTGGAAGTTACAGATACCTTCACGCCATCCAGGTATCCGGTCCAAGTCTTATGCTCTCTGTTATGTGCTACAACTACCGCATCATCAAGATGCTTTGCAATAATGTCGGTGCGAAATGGATCTCCCGGTAAAAGGACATATTTTCCGACATCATCTTTATCACAGCAAATATGATATTGTTTTCCCTCTTTGTTTAATACTTCTTTACATTTCATATATGTTCTCCTAAATCAAGTTCATTATGTATTCAACTGCATCATCTAATTTAACAACACCGCCATTTAAACCAAGGTTACGGCATAAGCGGCTTACATAGGGCTGTTTTAACATGGCTTTTTCCAATACATCATAGTCCCAGAAAATGTCCTTGGGCATACCTGATTTTAATATTTTCTTATTTGCCATTACGATAACTTTCTGAAAATTTTCCACGACAAATTCCATATCATGTGAGATTGTGATCAGTGTTTTTCCTTTTGCTTCCAGTGCCTGTAAAATATTCGCCAGAAGCTGATTACCTGCAAGGTCCTGGCCCGCTGTAGGCTCATCAAAAATCATAACTGAACAGTCAGAGGCGATAATTGCTGCAATGGTAATAAATTTTCTTGTAGATAGCGGAAGATTAAAAGGGTTCTCGTCTGCATACTGATCCATCCCGGTAATTTCCAGAGCATATTTGACTTGCTTTTCGACTTGTTCCTTAGGCAGCTTCATCTTTTTTGGACCATACTCAACTTCCTGCCAAACGGTAGAATGAAAAATCTGTTCATCAGGATTCTGAAATACATAGCCGACCACACGCGAAACCTGAGCTGTGGTATAATCCTTAGTCGTTATATCTCCGATCTTAATAGCTCCTTCAGTTGGATATTGAAGTGCATTGAGCATTTTCACAAAAGTAGATTTTCCTGCTCCATTTTGTCCTACAATGGCAATACTTTCACCCTGATTAATGTTCATATTAATATGATCAACTGCCAGATATCCATTTGGATAGGCAAAGCTTACATCTTTAACTTCGATATATGCCATTATTCATGCCCTCCGTTGTCTCTGAATAGTTTCCTCAGTACTGTTTCTGCCTGCTTCTGGGTAATCGGGATATGGTCTAGGTGAACATTTCTCTTTTTTAGTTCATTTCCTAAAAGCGCCATCTGGGGCAGCTGTATTCCTTGTTCAGGAAGGGTATTATCTGTAAGTACGACTTCAGGCCTGCCTTTTTTTATTAAATGTCCCTCTTTAAGAATCAAAACTTCATCTGCATATTCAGCCATTAAGTCTACTTTATGTTCCACCAGCACAATGGTCTTTTTTTCTTTCTTCATGTCTTCGATAATTTTAAAAACACTCTCAGTACCTTCCGGATCCAGCTGTGAAGTTGGTTCATCAATTACCAGAATATCCGGTTCCAAGACCATGATTGATGCCAGTGCCACCCGCTGCTGCTGTCCCCCTGATAAATCAAAAGGATTTTTCTCGGCCAGATGTAAGATATCCGTTTTTTCCATTATAGCTGCAACTCTTTTTTCAATCTGCTCTACCGGCACACCAAAATTTTCAAGTCCATATGCAACTTCTTCAAAAACGGTATCTTTGACACCGCTGATCTGATTAAATGGATTTTGGAACACATAGCCAATCTGTAAGGAGAGTTCACCTTGTTTATATTCAGATACCGACTTCCCGTTGACTAGGACCTGACCCTCAAGGGTACCTTTGTAAAAACCCGGGGCAAACCCCCGGATCAACGCACACAGTGTTGTTTTCCCCGAGCCATTTGCACCAAGTACACCATAGAACTTTCCTTTTTCCAACCCAAAAGATATATCTTTAATGGCAGCTTCTTTGGTTAGTGGATATTGATAAGTTACATGGTCAAATTGAATTACATTATCCATACGAGTATCCTCCCGGCAATTACAACGCCAAATACAATCAGTGCTATCACCATAGCCAGTTTCTCTTTACCTGATCTATTAACCTGCAGGATATGAGTTTTGGTACACGGCACGTCAAATCCTTTGGATTCTAAAGTTAATACTCGTTCCTCACTGCTGATAATAGCACCAAGCACCAACGGAATCATGGAAGGTACAAATGCCCTTGCACGGATAATGATGTTTCCTTCCGTTTCTATTCCTCTGGCTTTTTGTGCATTTATAATTGTTTTTGAATTGCGTCCCAGCAAATCAATCATCTGCATTGTTGCCATAAATATATAGCAAGCTTTGTAATGGAGACCAGAATCCTCTAATGCTCTGGTAATTTCTTTTGTTTCAGTTGTTTGAAATAACCATACAAAAGCTCCTGCGATAGTCATGATTGACATGGCCAGATTTAGCCCTGTTTTTAGTCCTATATAATGAATCTTGAGAAATCCAAAGTGAAATAAAACTTCCCCCCCTGGCACAATAAATGTCTGAACTAAAAAAATCAACAGGGATACAAGACCGGCTTTTTTAATTGCCTGAAAAAATTGTGTGCCAATTCCGCTGCACCTTGAGGCTGCCAGTAATAATATAAACCACGGAAACAACAGTAATGGCAGTCCATAAACATCAATTGTAGCCAAAATCAGCGATGAAATCGAGTAAAAAAGTACGAGCCACATCTTTGTTAAAGGATACAATCTGGCAATTTCATTTTCTTTTTCTATCTGAAACTTTTCTATCCACATATCGTTTCCTCATATAATCCTTACTTTTTAATATAAGTTTCACCTAAGTTAAATTTTATCAATGTTCTGGCCGGGATAACTTTAATAATTAAATAAGATACTGCAAAAGATACGATTCGATCCAGTATATTAAACAAACCATCGCTGCCGATTACAGAAGTCCAGATATTTGTTCCGGTGGCCATTAAAGCCGCTGTAACTACAGAAGTACCGCCACCGGTAATTCCGCCATATAGATATACAATAATAGGGGCCGCAACAATAATCGAAGAGATGCCCATAAGTAACATAGAAATAATCCATTTCCACCAAGTAGAAAACATATTTTTCCTTGCCAGAAATCCTGTAACTAATCCAATCGTAATGCTGACAGGTATAAATGAGAAATTCACTGGATTAGCAATTCCGGTTACAATATTTGTTACAAGTCCAATCACTGCTCCAACCCATGGACCGCACAGCATTGCTCCAAAGATAGTACCGATTGCATCCAAATAGAAGGGGAGTTTCAATACACTTGCCAGTTGTCCGCCAACAAAGTTAATTGCTACTGTTACTGGAATGATCAATAATGCTAACATGGTAAAATCGTCTTTAATTGAATGTTTTTTTCCTTTTGACATTGTTTTGTTCTCCTTTAGTCTCTTTTCTTTAGATAATAATTGCTGATCATTGTTCCAACCGCAATTATTACACATAAAACTGTTATTCCCACATAAATTAAATGAATCCTGCTGTTCCCTGAAATTCTGCTGATAACCGGTTGTGTAATCACGCCTCCCAAATTAGAGGAAAACGTTATGATTGCAAACGCAATACCTTTGTTTTCCGGAAATAACTGGCTGCTTTGATAGCCCAGTGCCGGATAAACAGGTGCAAATGCAATTCCTACAAAAAGCATGCCAAGCAGTTTTAAATACGGATTCAGAGCAAAGGTAAAAATTGCTGTTCCAAATGCCGCTAAAACAAAACATGGTGCGACCAGGTTTTCTATTTTTTTCATTCTGCTTCCTGCAAATCTTCCAAATATACTTGCAAACCAATATATTGACAGTGCAACAGCCCCAAGAACACCTGCATTGATGGACTCAAAGAAAATACCTGCCCAATAAGTGAATGCACTTTCGCTGCCGGTAGAAACAATGATGCTCAACATAAAAAACAGAAGATATTTATTTCTGAGCATTGTTCCCAGCTTTGCATTATTATTTGTTTTGTGCTTTCTTATTTCTTCTTTCATCGGAAGTTTACAAACGGCAAATACTGCCGTCAGACAAGATACAGTAATAAGTGCATATACACTTTTATATTCTACGTTTGTCAGTGTTTTTGAAAGCAGAAGTGGAGCAAGCATAGCCCCCACACTAAAAATCCCCTGGTTTAAAATTAAATGCTGTCCGGATTTTTCTTTATTTACATCTGAGGTTACAGCAAACATGACACTTTCTACCCCACCAGAACCTATTCCATATAGAAGAAACCCAAAGATAATCAGTTCAATTCTTGGAACTGCCGCTATGATCAGTGCCCCTAGTGCGGCAACACTAAGACCTAAAGCACTGCTTATTTTTCTTCCATACCGGTCTGAAAATGCTCCGAAAAATAACACCATCAACATCGGCCCTAAATATAACGCCCCCACCATCAAAGCCATATATGTGTCATTTTCCTGAAACGCTTCCATTATGTGATTCACCAATAACTGATTGGAAGCATAAAAGCATCCATTAAAGAAAAAAATACAGTGTAGGAAGAAATTCATTTTGTTCTTCGAATTCATATTTCACCTCCTTTGTTTTTTTATTTATCTTTGTTATCTTCTTCATTTTAGGATTAAGTTGACTTTAATTTATCACAAGTTTACAATGATAAAAAGGACACTTGTCATCATTTTTTCTATTGCAAATAAAAGGAGTGAACATGTCTTCTGTAAACAACGAAAATATAGAAAGTGCACTAACATTAATTTATCAAAGAGCATACGATGTACAAAACCCCTATAACTCTTTGAAAAAATTTCTTCCGCCGAGTAGTATCATCAATGTCAAGCAGCACGATACAATACTTTATCAGGGAGATACGGTAGACTATTTATATATTCTTTTAACCGGTAAAGCATCAATATTAAATAATGCATCCTGGGGGTACGAAATAATCGTGGATTTTGTAGAACCTCTGCATATTCTTGGGTTTGTAGAACACCTTAATGACATTGCGGCTTATACTGCTCATGTTGTCGCAGAAACCGAGTGCTGTTTATTGAAAATCTCTGCACAGCGTTTCAGTGAGATTATAAAGAGCAACGTTGACCTATGCTATCAGACGTTGGTTCTACAAGGAGCCTGCACTCTGGCTAATATGTATCGCTCTGAGATGAAGTGTATGATCCATTCTCGGGATATTCTGGGCAATCATCTCTATCATCTGGTCGGTACTAATCCACTTCCTTATATATACCCTTATACCCGTCAGTCGTTATCCGCTGAACTACATATCAATCTGCGAACGCTTTACCGCTATATGAATACATTAAAAAAACAGGGGTATTTATCCTTGAATCATGGGAAAATTATGATTACCGATGAGAATTTTGAAAAATTACATCTGCGTTATAACGAACTTATCTTGTAATAGTACATCTTTCCTTAAAAAGAATGGAAAACTATTGATATAGGTAGTATAATCATCATAAGATAAAGAATAAGGAGTTTGCTGATGATATACTTTAATTGTGATTATAACGAGGGAGCTCACCCTCTGATATTGGACAGACTATACAAAACAAATATGGAGCAGACAGCCGGTTATGGTGAAGATAAATATTGTGCAGAGGCACGGGAAGTGATTTGCGGTCTATGCAAAAAAAATGATGTAGGTGTTCATTTTCTTGTAGGAGGAACACAGGCCAATTTAACTGTGATAGCTGCAGCTCTTCGTCCACACCAGGGAGTGATCGCTGCCCTGACCGGACACATCAATGTGCACGAGACAGGAGCCATTGAATCCGGTGGTCATAAAGTACTGGCAGTACCCTCTGCAGATGGGAAGGTTACTGCGCAGCAGGTAGAAAACCTGTATAATGCTCATGTGCTGGATGAAAGTTTTGAACATACGGTACAGCCCAAAATGGTGTATATATCTAATCCTACAGAGTTGGGGACAATATATACAAGGGACGAACTGAAAGCACTATCAGAGTGCTGCAGTAAAAATGAATTATATTTATTTATGGATGGCGCCAGACTGGGGTATGGACTGACCGCAGAAGAAAACGATTTGACGCTGGAGTGCATCGCTGATTTGTGTGATGTGTTTTATATAGGCGGAACAAAAAACGGTGCGCTGTTTGGTGAAGCTGTTGTAATATCAAATCCTGTTCTGAATAAGGACTTTCGGTATATTATTAAGCAGAAAGGTGGCATGCTGGCAAAAGGCAGACTTCTTGGCATACAATTTCTGACACTTTTTGAGGAAGGGCTTTACTTTGCGCTTGGAAAGCAGGCAAATGTACTTGCAGAAAAAATACGTACAGCATGCAGAAACAAGGGATATTCTTTCTTAGTAGAAAGCAGCACAAATCAGATTTTTGTCATCATGCCGGATGAAAAGCTCTCTGTTCTTGGAAAGAAATATATATTTTCTTATCAGCAGAGGATTGATGAGTTACATAGTGCTGTTCGTATCTGTACCAGCTGGGCGACAACAGAAGAACAGGCAGAAGAACTGGCGGAGGATATCCGCAGAGGATAAGAAAAACATGACCCGTAAATCTGGGCAACATGTTTTAAGAAGATAATAATAAATAAGCCTGCAAATAAAAAGTCAATAGGAAATTGATGATTTTCTGGATTGAAGTTATATTGATTTTTTACCATGGAAAATAGACCACCGTTATCCGCTGGTCTGAAAGAGGGGAGGGATTCGCTATTCT
>POVV01000671.1_pt1 | contig 19076 bp, 15 predicted proteins | sample 1560271 | NCBI WGS metagenome assembly POVV01 (sample SAMN08337232, study PRJNA429181) | Bioreactor metagenome, whole genome shotgun sequencing project. | biome: cows' rumen and soil; feature: anaerobic; isolation source: anaerobic chemostat enrichment culture, galacturonate as sole carbon... | reverse complement strand
GCATCAGCTTGCACAACCGTACCTTGGAGTTTTCACCGCCTGAAAGCACCATCATCTGACTGGTGATATGCTCATTGGTCAGCCCGCAGCGGGCCAGCGCAGCGCGCACTTCGAAGTTGGTCATGCCCGGATACTCATCCCAGACCTCTTCAATCGCTGTTTTGCTGTTATTGCGCGACGACTCCTGTTCAAAGTAGCCGGGAAACAGATAATCCCCTAATTCCACTTTACCGGTGATGGGCGGTATGATGCCTAATATCGTCTTCAGCAGCGTCGACTTGCCTAAGCCGTTAACGCCGCGAATGGCTATTTTCTGCCCGCGTTCCAGCGCGAAATCCACTGGCTTGGTCAGCGGTTCATCATAGCCAAGCACCAGTCCTGACGCTTCGACAATAAACCGGCCCGGCGTTCTCGCTTCCTTAAAGCCAAATACCGGCTTCGGTTTTTCCCGCGGCTTTTCCAGCATCTCCATTTTATCCAGCCGCTTCTGGCGGCTGTTAGCCATGCCGCGGGTAGCCACCCGGGCTTTATTGCGGGCAATGAAGTCTTCCAGCCGGTCCACCTCTTGCTGCTGGCGTTCATAGGCACGGGCTTCCTGGCTTTTCTTCATCGCATACATCTGTTGAAACTGTTCGTAGTTGCCTGTATAGCGGGTCAGTGTCGCATTCTCGACATGATAAATAACATTGACCACTTCATCCAGAAACGGCAGATCATGCGAAACCAGAATAAACGCATTTTCATAGTTCTTCAGATACCGCTTCAGCCATTCAATATGTTCAAAGTCAAGATAGTTAGTCGGCTCATCGAGAATCAGGATCGTCGGGTTTTTCAGCAGCAGCTTGGTCAACAGCACCTTTGTCCGCTGGCCGCCGCTCAAATCAGCAACATCGCAGTCCAGGCCAATATCGCCCAAGCCCAAGCCATTGGCGACTTCCTCGATCTTCGCATCCAGCATGTAGAACCCGCTGTGGTCCAGCAGGTCCTGCAGCTCGCCAACATCTTCCATCATTTTTTCCAGCTCGTCCGGCGACGCGTCACCCATCCGGTCATAGATGCCCAGCATTTCGGCCTCCCAGTCAAACATCTGCTGAAACGCCTCGCGCAAGACATCGCGAATGGTTTTGCCCTTGGTCAGCACAGAGTGTTGGTCTAAATATCCGACAGTCACCCGGTTTGACCAGGCGATTTTCCCTTCATCTGGCGGCAATTGGCCGGTAATGATATTTAAAAATGTGGATTTGCCTTCACCGTTTGCCCCGATTAAACCGACATGTTCGCCTTTCAGCAAACGAAAAGAAGCGTCCTCCAATATCCGGCGGGCGCCAAAACCATGGGTTACATGTTCAACCGTTAGTACGCTCATTTTCTCTCCCCTTGACGCTAAAAACTGCTCCTATTTTAGCCTATTCGTATTCCATACGTCAAGTCGTTCTTGAATGCATGGCAGGGAGAGCATTGGAGCTTGTTAACCACAGAGTACGCAGAGTAAACAGAGGGTACGCACAGAGGGCGACGGGTTTAGATTAGATATATCTGTAACCCTTTGTGTACTCACCGTTCCCTCTGTGTACTCTGTGGTAAACGTTCACCCCAATAAATTCTTTTTCCACCTCAGCAAAAATCCGAATGCCGGGAAGTGCAGCCGCGGTCGCGCAGGGCGGCTTGGTATTTTTTGCAATAGTATGACCGGTTAGCGGCGATATGGCGGACAGTCCGCAGAAACAGTTCCACTTCCTGCCGGGTATTATACAAGCCCAGGCTGACTCTGACCAAGCCGGGAACAGCGGCATCCTCGTGAGTGTGATAGTAATGCAGATCCTGCTCACTCATTTTCAGCAGTTTCTCGACATATGGATGGGCGCAAAACAAGCCATTCCGCACCGCTATTCCTGCTTCTTCTGATAAGATTTGTGCCAGCAAGCCATGCTCCATCCCATCGAGAGTAAACGAAATCAGGCTGACCCGTTCATCACCGCTGGCAGGTACGCTGTACAGTTGAATACCGGCAATCCCGGACAAGCCATCGATCAACGCGGTAATCAGCCGGTTTTCATACTGGTGGATCAGCTCCAGATCATCCGCCAGAGTGCGCATCGCGGCAATCAAGGCCAGCACACCCATGACATTGGGAGTGCCGGCTTCATATCTGTCAGGCGGAGCATCCCATTCGATGAACTGCTGCGAGGTAAGGTCTACCGCGCCACCGCCCCACAATAACGGCTCCGCTTGCGTGAATTGCCGGCAATTGCCGACGAGAACCCCGGTGCCAAACGGGGCATACATCTTATGAGCGGAAAAAGCAAGAAAATCAATGCGCTCAGCCGGATTGCCTGTATTCATCTGAAACGGCATATGCGGCACCAACTGTGCGCCATCAACAAAAATCTTAGCGCCATATTGATGTGCCAAACAGGCAATCGCCCGCACGGGGTTGAGATAACCGGTCACATTGGATGCGCCGGTGACGGCGACCAGCGCCACCTTGCCGCCATGCTGTTTCAGTTTGTCTTCCAGGCTTTTCATGGATAGTCTGCCGTATGCGTCCAGGCGGACATAATCAACGGTAAAGTGTCGCCGCCAGGGCAAATCGTTAGCCAGATGCTCCATATCTGTTGCTAAAATCAGCTTTTCTCCGCTGTCAAATGCCAGGATCTGTGCCAGCAAATTGATCGATTCGGTGGTACTCTTGGTGAATACGACCATATCGCTCGCGGCTGCGCGAACAAATTGCTTAACCGTTTGCCGCGCCTGTTCATACAGGTCAGAAGTAATGATTGATTTATAGCCTTTGCCCCGGTGTACGGAAGCGTACCAGGGCGCAAAGGCGGTAATTTCATTTAAAACACTGCAAAAAGGAGGCGTTGTCGCCGCGTTGTCAAAATTCACAGCGGTTACATAGCCTCCTGTTCTCACCGGAACTTGCGTATTCACCCCTGCCACGAGGCTGCGCAAATATGAACTCACTCTTTGCTCGTTCAATCCCATCACCGCTTCATCCAAATTCAGTCAGGCAGCTTACGAACACCTCTGATGTGATGCAAGCTGCACCTCTGCTATTAACGTATGCAAGCAACTGTTGTTCGGTGAAAAACAAGGAAAAGCCGCACACAATGTGCACGGCTTTACACAAATTGAAAACTCTATTTACAGGCTGTCAGGCTGTCGAGAAAGGTCGAGATACTAGGCAGCCCGAGGAAGCGCGCGCAGACAGTACGTTTGCAGGGTACGGCAAGCGCGCTCCCGCAGGGCTGATTGCGCAACTCTTGGCGCTTTAGCGCCTTAGTGTTGGCGGCATACCCTTTACGGGTGCAACGTAGATTGACCTTTATCGGCTGCCTGACCTTACCGTGTTGGGATGATCTCCAACCAATAACCATCCGGGTCGGCAATGAAGTAAATCCCCATGGCGGCGTTTTCATAGCAAATACAGCCCATCGTTTCATGCAGCGCATGGGCAGCGGCAAAGTCATCCACTCTAAACGCGATATGGATCTCATTGTCGCCTAAATTGTACGGCTGTTTACGGTCTTTCAGCCAGGTCAGCTCCAGTAAATGCCCTGTCACGCCATCGCCAAGATAGACGAGCGTAAAGTCAGGCTTCTCCACCCGGCGCGCCTCAGTCAGCCCCAGCGCCTGCTGATAAAATGCCAAGCTTTTCTCCAGATCAAGGACATTGATATTGTTGTGGGCAAATGTAAATTTCATGACAAACTCCTCTCTTCATATATGATAAGGAAGCCACACCGAGGAAAAGGCCCGTTTTACCGCAGAGTAAACGGAGGGAACGGTGAGTACACAGAGGGTTACGGATATATTTAATCTAAACCCTTCACCCTACCCTCTGCGCGTACCCTCACTCTGCGGTTAGCGTTCCCTTCGTTTACCACAACTTACCTAATTATAGCATACTTTTAAGAAAAGCCTGCGTCCGGGGATGCGACGGACGGCTGAAGATGTCGCCAGGCTTGCCTTCCTCGACAATCTCTCCGTCATCCATGAAAATGACCCGGTTCGCCACCTCGCGGGCAAACGCCATCTCATGCGTGACCACCAGCATGGTCATCCGCTCCTCAGCCAATTGGCGCATAGCCTTGAGAACTTCGCCGGTCAGCTCGGGATCCAATGCCGAGGTCGGTTCGTCGAACAGCATAATATCCGGCTTCATCGCCAACGCCCGGGCAATCGCAACCCGCTGCTTCTGTCCGCCGGACAAACGGGAAGGAAAGCTGTGCTTTTTGTCAAATAATCCGACCTTGCGCAGCAGGGTATCCGCTTCCGGTTCAATCTCACTGCGCTGTACTCCCTTGACCACCTGCGGCGCTTCAATCACATTTTCAAACACCGTTAAATGCGGAAACAGGTTAAACGATTGGAATACCATCCCCATCTTGCGGCAGATGGCTCTCGCCTCCGGCTCCGGCGCATACACGCTTCTGCCGTCCGGCCCATTCTCCGCCAGGATTTCCCCCTCAATGACAATTTTGCCCCGGTCCAGGGTTTCTAAACGGTTCAGACAGCGCAGCAGGGTACTCTTACCAGATCCCGAAGGGCCGATGATCGCAACCACTTCACCCTTCTGAACGGTTAGCGAAATTCCCTTCAGCACCTCCAACTGGCCAAACGCTTTATGAACATCATGAACAATAACCATTTCCATTTTTATCACCTACTCGTCGAACTTCGCATAGCGTTTTTCCAGCCGTTCAAAGCCCCAGGTCAAAATCAGAGTCATCACCAGATAAAACACCGCCGCGACAATAAATGGCGACGTATTGAAATCACGCTGCACGATCGTGCGGGCAGTACGCAACAGGTCATTCATCGCTAAAACATAAATTAACGAGGTATCTTTAACCAGGGTAATCGTCTCATTGCTGACAGGCGGCAGAACCCGCTTAATCACCTGCGGCAATACGATGCGCCGCATGGTCTGCAGATAAGTCATTCCCAGCGCCTTTGCGCCTTCATACTGGCCACGGTCAATCGACTGGATGCCCGCCCGGAAGATCTCCGCAAAGTAAGCGGCATAATTCAGGACAAACGCAATAATTGCCGCCGGAAAATCATCCAGCCGGACGCCGATATACGGTATAAAGGGCAGCCCAAAATAAATAAATAACAGTTGCAGCATCAGCGGCGTTCCCCGCATCAGCCAAATATAGGTGCCAATCGTTGTCCGCAGCGCCGGAAACCGGGATATTCTCCCGACTGCCAGCAATAAGCCGAGCGGCAGGGAAAGCACAATCGTGATGAAAAACATTTGCAGGGTAACCACTGTTCCGTGCAGCATCGGCGGCAAAATCCCGTAGATATAGTCCATGTAATTCTCTCCTCAGTTTGATGGAAAAGAAGCCAATGGCGAAACCATTGGCTCAGGCCGCCGAGAAAGGCCAATCTGCGTTGTTAGCCCCGCGAACCCATTGCTAGCGTACGTCCCACTACGCGTCGCTGCTGGGTTCGCGGGGCTGCCTAGCATCTCGACCTTTCTCGACAGCCTGTAAGTTAAGTTTCTCAATAAACCAGAAGCCAATGGTTCGCCATTGGCTTCTGGCACAAAACATTCAACGTGTTTATTTAACGATATCTTCGCCAAACCACTGTTTGGAAATCTTGGCAGAGGTACCGTCTTTCTTCATCTCATCGAGTGTTTTCTGCAGCTTGGCCTGTAACTCTTTATCGTCTTTGCGCAAACCGACGCCATATTCCTCAGAGCCGAAGAATTCTGAGAGGACACTGTATTCGCCCGGCTTTTTGGCAATGTAGTAACGGCCGACAATTTCATCAACCACCAACGCTTCAATTCTGCCTGCTTTCAGATCCAGCAGAGCAGCCACATTGTCAGGATATTTTTTCAGGTCTTTGAACGACTGGCGGACAGCAGCTTCTTTTTCGATAGCGTCTACACTGCTGCTGCCATCCTGTACACCAATGACCTTACCGGCTAAATCGGCTTTTGACTTGACAGCCGAACCGGCGCCGACAACAATAATTACTTTATTTTCCATATAGGGGTTGGTAAACAAAATATTTTCCTTGCGTTTCTCGGTGATGGTCAGGCCGTTCCACAGCACATCCACACGCTTGCTGCCAAGCTCAGCCTCTTTACTGCTCCAGTCGATAGGCTTGAATTCCACAGCCATACCCAGGCGCTTGGTCGCTTCTTTCGCCATGTCGACATCAAAGCCGACAATATTATTTTTGTCATCTCTAAATCCCATCGGCGGGAAATTATCATCCAGACCGATAACCAGCTTTTTAGGCTGTGAACCGCCGCAGCCAACCAGCAGCACAGCTGCCACCAATACAGTGACCATAACCAATAAGAGCTTTTTCATTTTACAACCCCCACTCCATCAATTCTATGTACTATATTACTTTACTACGCTAAAATAGGAAAGCAGCAAAAAGAACACGTTATATCAAACTATAGCTGTTTGTCTTTTATTCTCTATTGTTTCCGGCATATTTCGCAGAAATTGATAAAGTAACAGTGCTGAGCGACGAAGAACGTTAACCACAGAGTACGCAGAGTTACCAGAGGGTACGCGCAGAGGGTACGGATTTTTATCTAAATTTCAAGTACCCTCTGCGTACTCTGCGGTCAAATGGATTCTACTTCCATTCTTCCCAGGTCTCTGGCTGATAGCCTACTGTTGCCTTCGGGCCATTGCGGACGATCGGAGTCTTCAGCAACAGGGGATATGCCAAAAGCACCTCTTCCACATCATGCACCAGATACTTCAAATTGCGTTTCGCATATTCTTTGCCAGACTTATCGATCAGGTTGTCCAGGCCGACAGCGGCCTTTACTTTATCTAACTCACCTTTGCTCAGCCCACGCACGGTCAGGTCCACATAGTGGAACGGTATCTTCCGCTCCTTGAAATAGCGTTCCGCCTTCCGCGAATCCTGACACTTCTTGGTTCCGAAGATTTGTATATTCATCATACCCCTCCTCACTCAGCCGAAAACCGCTAACCAGGCCAACGCCACCCCTGTAGTCAGCAGGGTCAATGGCAAGCCGGCTTTCAGATATTCCCTGGCGCTGATGACAACATGCTCGCGCTTGGCAATCTCCGCGACAATCAGATTGGCTACCGAGCCGGTAATGGTGAGATTTCCCGCCAGGGTTGAAAACAGCGCTAAGGATTTCCACCAAACCTCCGCCTGTTCAGCCGGCACAAAAAATTTGAGCAGCAAAACGGCAGGCACATTACTGACAATATTGGATAGCAGCACAGTCAATGCCGCAAAGAGACCGCTATGTTCAGTAGCAGAGCCAGGCAGAACCGCGATCAATTCGCCCATCAGCCCGCTTTTCTCCACACCGCCGACAATCACAAACAGGCCGATAAAAATGACCAGCAGGTTAAAATCCACACTGGTATAGATTTTATTCGGGTTGATTCTTCGGGTAATTAATAAAAACGCTGCGCCCACGCTGGATGCGAGCGCCAGATCAAATCCAGCGGTATATGCGGTCAAAATGGCAGCCAGCACCAGCAGCGTCTTGCCAATCAAATAGCGGTGAATCACCACATGATGCAAGCCGGCATCTGCAGAAAGTTCACCCTTGAGTTCGCGGCGATAACAAACAGACAGTATCCCATAGGCTAGCAGCAAACCAAACAGTGCAACCGGACTGGCGCTCAAGGCATAATTAGCAAACGACAAACCGGACAAGCTGCCGATCAGGATATTCTGCGGATTGCCTAATAGCGTAGCCGCACTGCCGATGTTTGATGCCATAGCGACTGCCAGCAGATGCGGCAGCGGATGGCAGCCGCCTTTGCGGCAAACAAACAGCACGACCGGAGTAAACAGCAGACAGATCACATCATTGATCGCCAGTGCGGATAATATGCCGCTAATCATCGTTGTCGCCAGCAGCAGCCTTTGCTTACTGCAGACCTGCCGCAAAATGACGCTGCCGATCCATTCAAAGAATCCGGCGATTTTCAAATTGGCGACCACAATCATCATCGAGAACAAGATGATAATCGTCTTGAAGTCGACTGCCTGCATCGCTTCGTCAAACGACAGGATACCACAGCCGATCATTGCCGCCGCGCCGATAATCGCAGCCCCTGCCCGGTCTACCCGGAACACTGGACTTTTCCCCAGTGTAAAAATACATAACGTCAGTGCGAGAATCACACCGGCTGTCAATTCAGTTTCATATTGCGCCAAATTCATCCATCCTCAGTCTTATCCACGCTTTTTTTTATTATACGGTTTGCCGCCGGCGCTGTCATCAGGCTTCATGCCGCAATAAAGGCCAAGCGCTTACAGAAAGATGGGAACGCAGCGACGAGGGGGAACGGAGAACGAAACCACAGAGTGAACGGAGTGCACAGAGGAAACGCGCAGAGGACTACGGACTTTTATTAAAATTCCCGTAACCCTCTGCGTACTCACCGTTCCCTCTGCTTACTCTGCGGTTCGGTTTCTCTGTTTTTTACTCTCGATGATTTCGTAAACGATTGCCTTGGTCTGTCGACAACGTCCTGCACAAAGAGTTGTGAACTCGCGGCAATTCGGCTACAATACAGATAGACTGTTAATAGAAACGGAGAGGATATGCATGCCGGAAGAGAACGTGATGACATTTCTCCAGGAGCTGGGATTTGAGGAAATAGAGATTGAAGACGGGCTGACCGCCCTGGCGGTGGAATTCGAGCCTGACGGGTATTATGCGCTACTGACCAACTCAGAAGGCCTGCTGCCAGAAAAATCAAAACAAAGCCTGATCTTTGCCTATTATACGCCGGAAGGAGCGTATCAATGGAGCGCCAGCTTTAAAAATAGTTCTGTATTTAAGGAAATCTGGTCTACAGGCGAATCGCTCAATCAGAAGCTCGAAGCGGTACGGCAATATGCACTGAGCAAAGAAGCTGAGTAACCGCAGCGACTCATCAAAGGATCAAACGCCGCCTTCGCTTATACGGCGATCAGGCGGCGTCGGTTTTATTTAGCTTCTGTCTTTACGGGCACGGTTTCTGACCGCATTCCAGGCAAAGCTGATTGCCATAAAGACACCAGCCAGCAGCATGATATTAACCAACATTCCCAGCAGACCGGCAAACATGCCGTTGCCGAGCATATTGCCAAGTAAACCGCCTAACAGCATACCGCCGCCGAACATGCCGAAGCCTCTCATAAAGCCGCCAGGGGCGGGCTGAGCAGTTTGCGGTGCAGACGGCTTGGCGGCCGGAGCCTGCTCGGTATAGCTGCGGGCAGGAGCGGACGGTTTATAATTTGAGGCAGGCGGCGGTGCGGTGCGGTTGATTGACGGACGCGGCGCCATCCGCATTCTGGAACCGCCGATAGCGGCGAAACCAACAGAATTGACAGCAAATACTAAAATAAATGTGAGTACAAATAGTCTTTTCAAATTACTCCTCCTTGAAAGTCCTGATGTCGTCAGGGAATGTATAGATTTCAGCCAGGTTCGGCAACTCACCTGACAGATACCGGTCAATATCGTGAACATCGATATAAAAGGTGCAGCCCACCTCAAGATAGCCTTGCTCTTTGCCCCGGGTCAGATTGCGGATAGCCAGCAAGCGTTCCCTGAGTTCCCGGCACTCCCCGGGCGAAGCCGTGACATGCAGCGTTGCCAGTGGAACGCCGTATTCACGCAGCACGTCCTGTAAGTCCATTCGCTCTGACATCTTTTTCCTCCCTTTTCAGTTAAATTGTGCAGCAGACATTTTGATTTATTTTATCCTACCAGGCACAAAATAGCAATGCTCTCCATAACTCACTTGAGGACGGCGGAAAATGAGGAACGAATTTCATTGAACCGCCAAAACGCCATGCGCACGATGTGCGCCGCCAAAAAGTACGGTGCGCATGCTATGCGCACTAAATCGATCCCTTTGCGCAGGCGCGCAGCGCCTTTTGTGTTTTAGCGGTTTTAAAAACGTTCTTTCGCTTTTGGCGTACTTTAACTCGGTTTAAACCCATTATGACCTTTATATATAGTAAGGAGACCGTATGGAAAACATTCATCCTGATTTTCCCGCAGAAAAAAAGCATCTGGAAGACACGCTCCAGGAGATGAAGCAAATCATCAACGACCTCGATGCCGACATGGAGGTCAGGCTGCATAAGATCGGCAAAGCGCGCACCAATAAAGATGAAGTCAGCGCCTATGTCCATTCGTTAATGAAAAGTGATCATGCGGCAAAAATATATGACATCGAAAACGCACTGCCCAGCCCCTATTTTGGCCGGGTCGATTTCCGCGAAGATGGGACTGAGCAGTTTGAACAATTCTATATCGGCAGAACCAAGATTGCCAGACTGAATATTCGCCAGACCACCGATATCCTGGTCTTTGATTGGCGGGATCCGGTTTCCGCGATTTTCTATGAATGCCAAAACGGACGCGCTGTCTACGAGGTGCTGGGCCGTTACCGTTATTCCGGTGAAGTACGGTTAAAGCGGCAGTACAAAATTGAGGACAGCCAATTGCTCGACATGTTTGACGACAATATGCTGGGCCTTATCAACCGTCAGCAAGAAGCCCTGATTGCCGATCCCTTCCTGAAAGAACGGCTGCTGCAGGGTGCCGGCGACCGGTTGAAAGATATTGTCACCTCCATCCGGTCTGAGCAAAACCTGATCATCCGGGAACCGTTAAATCAGGTAACCGTCATTCAGGGAGTGGCCGGATCCGGAAAAAGCACCATCGGCTTGCACCGGCTGTCATATCTGCTATACAACGATAAGCTCAACCCATCCCGCCTGGCTGTTGTCGCGCCTAACCGCATCTTCCTCGACTACATTTCCGAGCTGCTGCCAGACCTTGACGTCCAGGATGCCAGGCAGCTCACCTTTGAAGACATTGCGGCCGCCATGCTGCAAATGACCCCGCAGCTTGTACAAAGCAGCGAGCAGACTTCTCTGGCACGCTGGAAAGGGTCTGTGCAATGTATTGCGGTTTTGCAGGAGTTTCTCGACCGGAAGCTGGAGAAATTCTGTTTAAAGCTCAGCGACATCTCCCTGTTTGATCAGCAACTGATCATCACCAAACAGCAGCAGCTGGAAAAGGTAATGGAAGGAGCGCAAGTCCCCTACAATAAACGTCTGGCGGCCCTCGAAAACCACATCCGCTTCCGGATCAGAAACTTTTTAGAGGTATTTACCGTCAGGCTGCAGCGCGGCGAATACGGGTTCACAGAGAGCCGTTTGCAGCGCTTTACCCAGGAAGCCGAACTGTTTTTGAAAAAACACTTTGCCAAATGGCCCTACCTGCAGCTCCTCAGCGGCTATGCGGCAGTATATGCCGATAAGCCGGCCTGGAAAAGCCTGAAACGCCTCGGCGCAGACATAGAGCAGCTGACTGCTCATACGCTGCCGCTGCTGCAGCAGGGTGAAATAGAGCGGGAAGACCTGGCGCCGCTTTGTTATTTGCAGATCCTGCTTGACGGCATCGAGCATATGGAAAAATACGACCACATTGTGGTCGATGAAGGTCAGGACCTCAGCTTGTTGGAATATATGGTCCTCAGCCGGTTGTCCCGCAATATGTCGTTCACCATCATGGGCGATATGCTGCAGGGCATCCACGCAGGCCGCGGCCTGGAAAGCTGGCAGACTCTGCTGAAGGAAGTATTCGCCACCGTCAGGTCTCACTACTTTGAAGTCAATTACAGCTACCGCTCGGCCAAGGAAATCGTCGATTTGTTTAATCAAGTCATGCCTTCCGGACGGTCGCAGGCGATACCGGTCTATGAAATCGGCAGACAGCCGCAAATTATCCGGGCAGCATCAGCCATTGACGCCACCCGCCGCCTGGCTGCCGCGATCAGCGAGTTCAAGCAATTAGGCTGCCGCTCCATTGGCGTCATCGCCCGCCGGGAAAGTGACTGTATGGAAATTTACGAAGCGTTGCAAGGCACACAGCCTGAGATAAATGACCTGCATCTGATCACAAACGCCGCGGCCGGCTATCAGGGCGGGGTAACGATCGCACCCGTTCTGCTGGCAAAAGGACTCGAATTCGACGGTGTGCTCATCTGGAACGCCTCAGACACAGAATTCGGCGCCGACTATCTGGATGCCAAGCTACTCTATGTCGCGCTATCCCGCGCCATGTACTACCTGAAGATATTTTACCAGGACCGTCTGACACCACTGCTGCGCAAGGAGCGATGAAGTCCGGGAAACGCTAACCGCAGAGTGCGCAATGCCCTCATGTCCCTCTTGCCACAGGGAGATGTCGCTCACAGGCGACAGGGGGATTCCGTTAAAGAAGACTGCTTCGTTCCTCGCAGTGACACCATTAAATGTTGTTCACGACATCACCTCTGTCATCGCGAGCAAAGCGCGGCGATCTTCCCCGGGTGCCCCACACTAACACTGCATTAACCGCCAAACATCACGGAAACACATAATAATAACAGGCGAAATTCACCAGCAACAGTGTCGGTATGCCGAATACAAAGCTGGCGTGACGGGTTTTGTGGCGAAATATGTACATGCCCAGCCATACCCCGGTTGCGCCGAACAATAACGCCCAGAGGAAAAATGTCTGCTCCCTGACACGGCGCCGTCCTCTGCGCGCTTGGCGTTTATCAAAGTAAACCAACAGAAACGCGGCAAAATTCCACAGCAAATAGCTCAGCACCATTCTCCCTCCTCACTATTCATACTACGCACAAACCATAGCCGCTATCCAAGAATATCCTGTCATTTTTTGAGACAAACTGATATAATGAACGAACAACTCACACAAGACCACCGTGAGGTAAACGGGGATCAGGTACAGGCGGATACGGTTTTTGAACCACAAAAACGCCAAAGGCGCTACGCGCCTGCGCCAAAAAACGTAAATATTGTGCGCATAACATGCGCACCGTACTTTTTGGCGGCGCACGCAGTGCGCATGGCGCTTTGGCGGTTCAAAAAATTGCTCCCTCGTTCCCCTTTTACACAGCGCATCTTATAAAACCGGGAGGCTGACGTGGTGTCAACAGACTTTATTGCTTTAGGCGTTCGTCGTGAAACACAAGAACTTTTACATAAAGAGGGGATCACGACCCCGACGCCAATCCAACTGCAGGCTATCCCTGTCTTATTAGCAGGCAAGGACCTGATCGCCCAGGCTCAGACCGGCACAGGCAAAACCTTGGCATTTCTGCTGCCGATTCTTGAAAAAATTATACCACACAAACCGCACACACAGGCAGTCATTGTCACCCCCACCCGGGAATTGGCCCTGCAGATCAGCCAAGTGGCCGAGCGGCTGGCCGAACCGCTGGGAATTCAGGTATTATCGGCATATGGCGGCCAGGATGTGGAACGGCAAATCGCCCGGCTAAAGACAGGGGTGCAGCTGGTCATTGGTACGCCCGGACGGCTTTTAGACCATCTGCGGCGCGGCTCGGTTGACTTGCGCGGCGCAACCCGGCTGGTGCTTGACGAAGCGGATCAAATGCTCCATATGGGGTTTATCGAAGATGTCGAATCAATCATCCGCCATACCTCCGGCAAACGCCAGATTATGCTATTTTCGGCAACCATGCCGGCAAAGATTCGTGCGTTAGCCGCCCACTATATGGACAAGCCTGTCGATCTGCAAATCAAAACTCCTAATGTCACACTGGACGAAATCAAGCAGATTGTCATCGAGACCGCTGAAGAAGCAAAAATCGACCTGCTGTGCAAGCTGGTCGACGAATACCGCCCCTATCTGGCCATGATTTTCTGCCATACAAAACAGCGCGCTATCATGCTGAATGAAGCGTTGACCCAGCGCGGCTATGCAGTGGATGAGCTGCACGGAGACTTGTCACAAGCCAAGCGTGAACGTGTCCTGCGCCGCTTCAGCGAGGCAAAGCTCCAGCTGTTAGTCGCTACCGATATCGCGGCCCGGGGGCTGGACATCGAAGCAGTCACCCATATATTTAACTTCGATATTCCCCATGATGTGGAAACCTATATTCACCGGATTGGCCGCACCGGCCGGGCAGGCGATACCGGCATCGCCGTCAGCTTTGTCACCGCTGCCGAAACGACCTATCTCCGGCTGATCGAACACGGCATCCAGGCAACCCTCGAAAAGCGCAAGGCCAACGGGCAGATCATTACCCGCAAAGCCCAAGTACAGCCAAAGCGAAAAGTTGCTGCCACCGCGCCAAAGAAGGCCACCGCAAAAAAATCCCTGCACGCCGGCGTCAACAACCGCAGCCGCCGCAAGAAGAAGTAGCTGGCAGTTGAGAACGTAAAAACATATATTAAACCGCCAAAACGCCAAAGGCGCTGCGCGCCTGCGCCAAAGGGATCGCAAAGAATAATATTGTGCGCATAACATGCGCACCGTACCTTTTGGCGGCGCACACAGTGCGCATGGCGTTTTGGCGGTTTAATTTTTTCCTTACCTTGTAAAAAAGCCAAGCAGAAAATGTCTGCCTGGCTTTTTTTACCTTGAATGTGGTCTGTTCTTCGTGTCCCGCATCTCGCCTTTGATCATTTCTTTTTGCTGCATGGTTAGTTTCAGGGCTTTCTCCATACGGACAATATATCCTGTCTCACCAACAGTGACGATCGATATGGCTGTACCGCTCTGACCTGCACGGCCGGTACGGCCGGTGCGGTGCAGATAGGTCTGCGGTTCATCTGTCATGTCGAGGTTAATCACATAGTCCACGCCGGGAATATCCAACCCCCGCGCCGCAATATCGGTGGCGACCAAGAGCTGTATTTTACCGCTGCGGAAGTCCTCCAGCGCTTTTTTCCGCTCGGTTTTATCGGCACCGCCATGCAGACCGGCTGCCGCCAGGCCCTGAAAATTCAGTTTAGCAACAGTCGCGGCGATATCGTCCTGTTTATTAATAAAGACTAATGCCCGTTTTCCGGCGATACTGCGGGCGATCTTGCGGAGAACGTCCATCTTCTCCCGCAGCACGGTAACAAAATACAAATGCGTAATATCCGGTTGATCCTGTGCTTGTGCCGCCACGTGAACCACCGCCGGTTCGCGCATGAGACCCTGCGCCAGTTCAACCGCCGCCGGCTTGACTGTCGCCGAGAACAGCAGCAACTGACGGTCTTTCAGCGTAGTTTTAATAATTGTTTTCACGATCTCCAAATTCTGCTCGCCCAGCAGCCGGTCACCTTCATCCAGTACAATGGTTTTAATGGTGTGGGCACTGATTTTCTTCTTCTGGATCAGTTCGAGAATTCGTCCGCCTGAGCCGACAATGATATGTGGCTTATCCCGCAGTTTCTCCATCTGACGGGTAATATTCGCGTCACCGATCAGCGGCAGCGAAGTGACAGGCAAGCCCGAATTTACTGCCAGCCGCTCAGCCTGCTGCTGGATCTGCATGACCAGCTCATAGGTGGGCGCTAAGATGATCGCCTGCATTTCCCGTTTGCCGGCGTCAAGCTTTTGAAATAAGGGCAACAAATAGGCCAGTGTTTTGCCGGTTCCGGTCGCTGACTGACCAATCACGTCTTTTCCTGCCAGCGCGAGCGGGATGACCTGGGCCTGGATGCCTGTCGGCACGGTAATGCCTGCCTGTTGCAGACCATGACAGAGTTTCTCGCCGATACCGAGCTTTGCAAAGTTTTCACTCATTGTTTTTCCACCGCCTGTATTTCTTCTGCCAACTCATTTAAATATGTCCAGCGCTCCAGCAGCTCATCCAAGTGCCGCTCCAGCTCCTGCTGGCGAACTGTCAATTGCCGCAGTTGTTCATAATCGCTGCCGGCGCTGTTGATCTGAGAGGACACCACCCGCAGCTCCGCTTCCACCCCGGCGATCAGGCCGTCGATTTCCGCAAACTCCCGCTGCTCCTTAAAGGTAAATTTACGGGGACGCTCTTTTTCCGGCTGAGCGGCGGCAGGCTTTTTCGAACCGGGCTTGCTGTCCGGCACAGCCTCATCCTGCCGGGCGCTGGCTGCGCGATAGTCCGAATAACCGCCGGTATATTGGCGGATTTTCCCTTCCCCCTCGAAAGCAAACACCTTATCCACCAACCGGTCGAGAAAATAGCGGTCATGCGATACCAGAATCACCGCACCGGAGAAATCATCCAGGTAGTCTTCGAGAACAGTCAGGGTTTGAATGTCAATATCGTTGGTCGGTTCATCAAGCAGCAAAACATTCGGAGCGCCCATCAGCACCTTCAACAACTGCAGGCGCCGCTTTTCGCCGCCTGACAGCTTGGCAATCGGCGTCCACTGAACACTAGGCGAAAATAAAAACCGTTCCAGCAGTTGGGCGGCGCTGATCGTGCCCCCGTCTGCGGTGGGCAGGAAGTGTCCTGCCTCTTTAATCCACTCGATGACCGTCTTATCATCATCCAGTTCACTGCTTTCCTGTGAGAAGTAGCCGATTTTTACCGTTTGGCCAACATCGACTGTACCGCTGTCCGGCGACAGACTCCCGGTGATGAGATTCAACAACGTCGATTTGCCGCTGCCATTGGGTCCGATAATCCCGACCCGGTCATTCTTCAGTAAAATGTAGCTGAAATCGGCAATCACCAATTGTTTTTCATAACTGTAGCACACATGCTCCAACTCGATGATTTTGCGGCCCAGCCTGCTTGTTCCCACCGATACTTCCAGTTTCGCGTCGGCAGTTTCCGCCTTTTGAGCGCTCAGCTCTTCGAAGCGCTGAATCCGCGCCTTTTGCTTGGTCGAACGTGCTTGCGCCCCCCGCCGGATCCAGGCCAGCTCATTACGCAGCAGGTTCTGGCGTTTTCGCTCACTGGCTTCCCGCCGTTCCTCCCGCTCCAGCTTGAGCTCAAGGAACTGGCTGTAGTTGCCGCTATACGTATACAGAGAGCCACGGTCAAGCTCGATAATGCGGGTCGCCACCCGGTCAAGAAAATAGCGGTCATGGGTGACCATCAGCAAGGCGCCTTTGCGGTTATGAAGATAGTCTTCCAGCCAGTCAACCGTATCATTGTCAATATGGTTTGTCGGCTCGTCCAGAATCAGGAGATCGGAGGGAGTGATCAGCGCTCTGGCTAAGGCCACCCGTTTCTTCTGCCCGCCGGACAGGGTGCCGGTTTTTGCGGTAAAGTCTGAAATACCCAGCTTAGTCAAGATGATCTTGGCATCACTTTCCAGCTGCCAGCCGCCTAACGCGTCCATCTGCTGCCCGAGCTGAATCAACTGCCGCTGCAGCGCCATATCTTCCGGTTCGCGCTGGCTGGCAGCCAGTACCTGCTGATATTCCCGCAGCGTCTGCACCACCGGCGCGCGGCCGCAGAAAACCTGGGACAACACCGTTTCATCGGCAGCAAATTCCGGATCCTGCGGCAGGTACTCCACCGTGATCCCGCTGCCCTTAATGATTTGCCCCTGATCAGGCTGGTCAATCCCGGCAATCACTTGCAAAAAGGTGGATTTACCGGTGCCATTGACACCAATCAAACCAATCTTATCGCCAGACTCAATGCCAAACGTCACATCCCGGAACAACACCTTCTCGCCATAACTCTTGGCTAAATTTTCAATTGTTAAGATATTCATCAATTATCCTCCAAAAAGGTGAATCGAAAAGAGTACGTTAACCACAGAGTACGCAGAGTTAACGGAGTGTACGCGCAGAGGTTACGAGTATTTTGATAGGCAAGCAACGGAGAAGATCGCCACGCTTCGCTCGCGATGACAATGACCGATAACCCTCTGTGTACTCATCGTACCCTCTGCGTACTCTGCGGTTAGTCCCCCTGTACACCTGCCAATTAACTCTCCTGATTCGGCAACGCGGGTTTGCCTGCTTGGTCATTATAGGTTGCCCGGCAGGTCGGAAACTTGGTACAGCCCCAGAACGGCCCGTTTTTGCCGTTTTTCAGCCGCAGTTCGCCTTGCCGGCAGCGGGGACAGGGATAATCCGGTTTTTTCGGCATGCCGTTTTGGTCATCATAGGAAGCACGGCAGGCCGGATAGCGTGAACAGCCCCAAAACGTGCCGTTTCTGCCGTTTCGCTGCTGCAGCACCCCTTGTCCGCACTGCGGGCAGTGATGCTCGCCCTGGAGCGGCATAGCCAGCCCGGTTGCCTGGCGGCACAGCTCGGCGGCAAACTCGGCCTGTCCGGTTAAAAAGACTTCCAGGCTTTCGCTGCCTTGCGCCATTTCATACAGGATATTCTCCCACTGCGCTGTCGAATCAGGATAGGTCATCTCGTCAGGCAGGGCATCAATTAGTAAGTAAGCGGACGCGGTGGGATGCAGGTATTTTTTCTTGGTCTGCTCCACCAGAAAACCGCGCTCAATCAATTCGCGGATAATAGTGGCCCGGGTCGCCTCGGTACCAATACCAGCAACATCCTTCAGCTTTTTCTTCAGTTCCGGATTCTTCACATACTTATGAATTTCCTTCATCGCCGCCAGCAGGCTGGCTGCGGTAAAGCGCTGCGGCGGCTTTGTCGATTTCTTATCAGCCACAGCACGCAGCAGAGTCACCGCGTCGCCTGCCGACATAGCCGGCAGGGTTGCGCTATCCTCTTCCTTTTTCTCTTCCGGGTCCGCACCGTACAGCGCCTTCCAGCCGACCTCGCTGATCACGCGCCCGCTTGCGCTGAACAGCTCACCGGCATGAGCGGCCTCCACCTTGGTTTGATCATATATATGAACCGGATAAAACTGTGCAATATATGCCTGCGCGATCAGAAAGTACAGATTCCGCTCGCTTTCGCTCATCGTTATCAGCTTACAGGGTACGGTAGTAGGGATGATGGCGTGGTGGGCAGTAATCTTTTTATCATTCCAGGCCCGGCTGACAATCACCGGATCAGCACCGGCCGACCATTGCGCCAGTTCACTATGCCCGGCTGCCTGCAGGTTGCCGAGAATAACAGCAGCGTCGGTGTGCTGCGACTCAGGCAGAAACTCACAATCTGAGCGCGGATAGGTAGTCAGCTTCTTCTCATACAGCTTTTGCGCGGTATCAAGCACGGTTTGCGGATCATAGCCAAACTTCCTGCCAGCCATGACTTGCAGGCTTGATAATGACAGTGGCAAGCGCTGCGGTTCTTTCTTCTCAGCAGTCTCACACAGGGTAATGACAGAATTGCCCTCTGCCGTCTCCAAGGCCTGGAGCAG
>POVV01000670.1_pt1 | contig 19078 bp, 16 predicted proteins | sample 1560271 | NCBI WGS metagenome assembly POVV01 (sample SAMN08337232, study PRJNA429181) | Bioreactor metagenome, whole genome shotgun sequencing project. | biome: cows' rumen and soil; feature: anaerobic; isolation source: anaerobic chemostat enrichment culture, galacturonate as sole carbon... | reverse complement strand
TTTGCCATCATTACATCTGACATTAGTTTTACCTGTTCTCTACGATGAACACACAAGATTGAAGCTATAGCTGCAACCACAACAACCATCACAATAAATAACTTCTTTTTCATAATCATTGAATTTAAAAGATTAATATTTGGTTTAATAACACACTTGAATATGATCAGTAATGATAAAAGGCCGTTGCATCCTTTCCATTCGGCTGTTTCCGCATACAAGAAACAATCCATAATTGGGGATGGAACCGAAATCTATAGAGGTAGAATCACAGGGATTACCTTTCGAGATAAAGTTCCATCCTCGATTCCATCCAAATAACATATAGGGTTCATCTTTTAGTGTGATAACTCTCTTTGCATCATACAATTTAATAGTGGGAGAAGCAATAAATTCTTTAGGAGATGGCTTTATAAACGAAATCTGCCCCTCTTTATTTATGATAAAAGGAAATGTGTTAGATGGTATTAAAGAATCACTTCTTTCCTTCATCGGAAAATAGAGAAGATCACAAGCTACATTTTTAAATAGACTTGAATCACCTTCTTTTTCTGCATTCATTATTTTTCGGAATTTACCTCTGTTGAATACAGCCAAACATAAATCTTTCTCTGATAGTTTTACATTAGTGGTTTTGTAATAATATTGTGTGACACTTTCCTTTATAGGTTCTTTAAACTGAATTCTATAAACTACCGGTGCAACCCACAGCTTTCGCTCAGGCTCGCGTTCATAAGGAGAAAAGTAGACAAATTCACCCTCTTCATTCGTGAAGCTATTGTAGACATGACCTCCATTAACTTTCCCATGATAAGGAATAACATCTAATTGAAGTGGTATGCCTATCGCGCGCAACAACAATGCTGCATTTAATGCTAAATGATCGCAGGTTCCACCTCCCATGACTTCAGCCATCTGATAAGTTTGTTCACCGAGAAGACAATCGGCATCACCAATGTATCTCTTTCCATGATGAGTATTAAAATAGAAAACGACATCTTTTGTTTTTGCATGACTCTGCTCTAAAGAATCCGCTACATTTTTATACTTATGGTAGTAAAAACTTCTCCAATTACTTAAAGGTTCATTTTTTATTCTATACGGAAGTATTGTGGCATAAAACTCCTCTTTAGTAAGATGCTTGCACCATGAATATTTATTTCGAACCTCAAAAGCAAGCTCTATATTCTCAATAAGAAAATCAGCTGTTATATGTTCTAAATCACTCTTGACAGTGCGGTTTACAAATTGTCCTTTTCTAATAATAGACTTGATTGATTGGTGATTTTTCAAAGCAGAACAAGTATCAAGGAGCATAACACACCCCGTACTATCAAGAAAAGAATATTCTAAACTACTCTTCCCATACATATTCCGAATAAGAAAGTATGCACAATCTAATTTCTCTTGTTGTTGACTTGATTGATAGTAATCTATTACTTTTTGTAATTCCGATGCATTCTTCCCCGCCATCCTGAAGTTGACGGCTGTTAAATCTTCATTTTTACATAGCAGATAGAAAATCAAAATTATGCAAATACCTAAAATTAGAAAAAGTCCCCTTTTCATAGCATACTAACTTGGTACTTGCCAAAGATATTGTATCGTTTTCAAATATGCAAATTAAAGAACGTAAAAATCTCATTTTTATGAGGTTATACTTCACACCATTTACTTGCACTGCTGCAACTGATCGCGCAAATCAGCCGGGGGCACACCCAGTGAAATGGCCTTCTCGAAATCCTGACGAGCTTGGCTTTTCTTCTTTTGAGCAAGGTACAGTTCGCCGCGCATCAGGTAAGCCTCGACCGAAGTGGGTTGTAGGCGAAGCGCCTCTTCGAGATCGACCATCGCCAGATCGACATGCCCCATCTCCTGCTCTACACCGGCACGGGCTACGTAGAGCGTTGCATCATCGGGCTTCTCGTTCAGCAGCCTGTTGAGCAGTTCGAGTGCTTCGCGAAACTTGCCTTCTTTCTGCTCGATGGTGGCCAACCCCAGCCTGCCGCTATAGCTTTGCGAATCGAGTTCGAGCAGACGGTTGTAATCCATGCGGGCGGCTTTATAGTCGCGCCGCAAGGTATAGATGTAGGCGCGCATCAACAGGGCTTCGGCATTCACCTTGTCTTTGTCGAGCACCTGACAGTAGTCGACATAGGCCTGATCGGTCATTCCTTTTTCGAGATAAATGGCACCGCGATCCAGCAAGATGGGCACAGCCAGCGGGGCAATGTTGAGGGCAAAGGAGTACGAATCGATGGCATCGTTGTAACGACCCATGCGACGCTGCACCAGTCCCAAGTTTGAAAACAGGAGGGCGTTGTGGGGATTCTTCGGTTCCAGCTTCAGGGCTTCGAGCAGATATGTTTCGGCCTGCTTCAAACTATCACTCTCGATACAGGCCACGGCGCGTTGGGAGAGTTCGGTATAGGCTGGTGTCGAAGCAGCCGGGGTTTGTGCCCAAGCAGCCGAAACAGACAGGCAGAGGAAAGAGAGAATATGGAGGAGTTTCATAAGATGTATATGTAGGGGATTAATCGATTGGATAGGCATCGAAGGCATAGAGTTCGGTCGAAAGGTAGCGTTCGCCCGTATCGGGTAGCAAGGCGACGATGGTTTTGCCCTTAAACTCGGGTCGCTCTGCCAACCGGCGCGCTGCATAGACCACTGCTCCCGAGGAGATACCGGCCAGCAGCCCTTCGGTAGATGCCAATTCGCGACCGGTGCGGATGGCCTCTTCGTCGGGCACCCCGATCACTTCATCGACCACCGATGCATCGTACAGCGCGGGAACAAAGTTTGCGCCGATACCCTGAATGCGATGCGGTGTCCACGCTCCACCCTCCAACACGGGCGATGCAGCCGGCTCAACTGCCACGATGTGTACCTGCGGACGGTGTTTCTTCAAGGCGCGTGCCACTCCGCAGATGGTTCCGCCGGTGCCTACTCCGGCCACAAATACATCGACAGTGCCGTCGGTATCGTGCCATATCTCTTCGCCTGTGGTCTCTTCGTGCACCCGGGCATTGGCTGCGTTTTCGAACTGTTGCAGGATCACCGATCCGTGAATCAAGGCTTTCAGCTCTTGTGCGCGAGCGATAGAGCCAGCCATACCTGCCAGTCCGTCGGTCAATACAATCTGTGCGCCCAAGGCTTTGAGGAGGTTTCTGCGCTCTATGCTCATCGTCTCGGGCATGGTCAGTATCAGTCGATAGCCTTTGATCGTGGCCACCATCGCCAACCCTACACCTGTATTGCCGCTGGTGGGTTCGATAATCGTGGCACCGGGCTGTAGCGTTCCGCTTGCTTCAGCGTCTTCGATCATCGCCAGTGCTACCCGGTCTTTGACGCTTCCGGCGGGGTTGAATGCTTCCAGTTTAGCAACAATATTCTTCGCAAGGTGATGCTTGCGGCTGTATCCTGCAAGCTCCATGAGCGGTGTGTGACCGATCAATTGGGTCAAATTCTTAGCTATTTTTGCCATATACTACCTCTGTTTTATCGGGTGAATGCGCAAAGATAAAGAAAAGTATTGTACCTTTGCCGACACGTTCAATCTTTTTAAGTGTATCGATATGAAGAAAAGACTTATACAATTTATCACGACCTATTTCCTATTTGTATGCATCTTTATCCTCCAGAAACCTATTTTCATGGCTTATTACCACCGTCTTTTCGAAAAGGCCTCGTGGGTCGAATGGCTATCGGTAATCTGGTACGGACTTCCGCTCGACCTCTCTCTGGCCGGATACCTGACCATCTTGCCGGGACTACTACTGATAGCAAGTGCGTGGACAAAGACGAACATGCTCCGAAAAATCCGTAACGTCTACTTTCTCATCATATCCATTCTACTATCCTGCATTTTCATCGGCGACCTCGGGCTGTACGGCTATTGGAACTTTCGCCTCGATACCACTCCCCTCTTTTACTTGGCTTCATCGCCCAAAGATGCCTTGGCAAGTGCCGGTGTAGGCGTATTGCTGGCAGGGCTGGTAGCGATGGCGGTTTATGCCGCTTTGTTGTATGGGCTATGCTACGTCGTGCTGGTAAAACAGAAACAGGAATTGAAGATTCCGTTTAAACGTCTGAGCGTTTCGGGCGCGCTGCTACTCGCTACCGCACTGCTGTTTATCCCCATTCGGGGCAGCTTCGGCACGTCGACCATGAATGTGGGCAAGGCCTACTTCAGCAGCAATCAACGCTTGAACCATGCAGCCATCAATCCTTGCTTCAGCCTGCTCGAATCGTTCTCGCGCGAGACAGATTTTGCCAATCAATACAGGTTCTTTCCGTCCGCAGTGGCCGAACAGCTCTTCGCACAAATCACCGATAAGCCGGCAACGGATTCTATACCGCAACTCTTCCAAACCAGACGCCCCAACGTGGTGTTCATCGTTCTCGAAGGTTTCTCTTCGCACCTGATGACGAGTCTGGGCGGCGAACCCAATCTGGCCGTTCATCTGGACCGGCTATCGAACGAAGGGGTACTCTTTACGCACCTCTTTGCCAACAGCTTTCGCACCGATCGCGGTCTGGTGTCGATTCTGGGCGGGTATCCGGCACAGCCCACCACGAGCCTGATGAAGTATCCGCGCAAAACGCAGAGCCTACCCTCGATACCCGCCAGTCTCAAGAAGGCGGGTTATCGATTGCAGTATTACTACGGAGGCGATGCCGACTTTACCAACATGCGTTCGTACCTAATTTCGACGGGATTTGAGAACATTGTATCGGACGAAGACTTTCCGCTCTCCGAGCGTTTGAGCAAATGGGGCGCACACGATCATGTCGTGTTCGACCGTGTGCTGAAAGACCTGAAAGAGGCCCGCACACCCGAACCTTACTTCAAGGTGATACAAACCTCGAGCAGCCACGAACCGTTCGAGGTACCTTACGAGCGATTGAAGAATCCGGCCGCCAACTCCTTTGCCTATGCCGATAGTTGTCTGGGCGACTTTATAGAGCGATACAAAGAACTCCCCGAGTGGAAGAACACGGTGGTGGTACTCGTTCCCGATCACATGGGGGCTTATCCCGAAGACATCGATACCGACAGCCCGGAGCGATACAAGATTCCCCTGCTGCTCATTGGCGGCGCAGTGAAACAGCCGCTACGAATTGAGACCTACGGGTCGCAGGTCGATATAGCCGCTACCCTGCTCTATCAGTTAGGCTTACCACACGAGGCGTTCACCTTCAGCAAAAACCTGTTGAACCCTGCTTCGCCACACTTCGGATACTTCACGCATCCCAACCTCTTCGGCATGGTAACACCCGATAACGAAGTGGTGTTCAACTGCGAATCGAACAGTGTAGTGATCGACCGGGGTACCCAACCGGGCAGGAATCTGCCACTGGGCAAAGCCTATCTGCAAAAGCTCTACGACGATATAGCCAAACGATAACATACACAGATAAACGAATACTCACCCTTAAAGACGAACTATATGACCAGCGAACTCTTTCAAAGCCTGATGGAAACCGATCAAAACGTGTTTCTTTACCTGAACGGCCTCTACACCGGTTTCGGCGATTACTTCATGAGTACCTTCTCGGGAAAAATCATCTGGGTACCGATGTACGCCAGCGTATTGTATGTACTGCTTAAGAATGCCAATTGGAAGGAGACGCTCTGTTGCCTGATTGCCATTACGCTGACAATCACGTTTGCCGACCAAATGTGTGCGACTGTGATTCGCCCTGTTGTGGCACGTCTGCGCCCTTGCAGTCCCGACAATCCGATTTCGGAGCTGGTGCATCTGGTCAACGGTAAGCGAAGCGGTTCGTTCAGCTTCCCTTCGTGCCACGCCTCCAACTCGTTCGGGCTGGCGTTTATGCTGATGTATCTGTTCCGTAATCGTCGGCTTACTCTCTTCATTATGCTATGGGCAGTGGTGAACTCCTACTCGCGCATTTATCTAGGTGTACATTATCCGACCGATCTGCTGGCAGGTGCCATCATAGGTGCTGTGGGTGCTACGCTGATGTATCTCCTTCTGCGCCAGCTAACCGGTATCAAACAGGTGAGCAACAAACAAGCCTCGGTCATCATCTATACCGGATTGCTCACCATACTGGGCATATCGGTCTATGCCCTCATTAACGGATAGTAAGAAGAATGCGTCTATTTCTGTAATTTAAGAAGATATAAGAGCGGATATCAAAATAATTTCTTATTTTTGTGTACTTTATATTTCTAATTACTCATTTAAAACAGACGTTATGCAAGAATGGTGGCTCTCTTTAGACGTATTCATGAAAACACTCTGGTGCATTACAATCTTTGCCAGCTTAGTGTTTATCATACAAAGTGTAATGACATTTATCGGCATGGATTCCGACACGGGTATGGATATGGATATCGATAGCAATGCACCGGACTCGGGCGAACCGTTTCAACTCTACACTTTTCGTAACTTTATCAACTTTTTTCTCGGATTCGGCTGGACGGCAATCACCCTGCGTCCGTACATAGACAATACGTTTCTACTGATACTTCCTTCCCTGGTGGTAGGTGTGTTATTGGTAGGCGCGGTGATGTCGCTGTTCAAATGGTTAAGCAGTATGAAGCAATCGGGCAATATCGAAGCCGACTCGGCTGTGAACTGCACAGGCGAGGTGTACCTCACCATTCCCGCCGCACAAAACGGAGAGGGCAAAGTACAGATACGCATACAGGGAGCTGTACGCGAATACGATGCCATGACCCCGGGCGAGCAACTGGGCAATGGAACCCCCATCCGGGTGATTCGCACCATTAACTCACACACCGTTCTGGTAGAAAAAGCTTAACACAGAAAGAATTAAATCAATACCATTTTATTCATTAATCAACTAACACATTATGATTGTACCCAGTTTGTATCTTATCGTGGGTATTGTAGCCGTGCTGTTTATCTCCTTTGCAGCCATCCTTTCGCGCTACAAACGATGCCCGTCCGACAAAATCTTAGTCGTTTACGGCCGTACCGGCAAAAACAAAGAAGGTGGCACCAGCTCTGCCCGTTGTATCCACGGTGGAGCCGATTTTATCTGGCCCGTCTTTCAAAGTTATGCTTTTCTCGATCTCACCCCGATCTCTATCGAGTGTAACCTGACCAACGCACTGAGTAAGCAGAACATACGTGTCGATGTGCCTTGCCGCTTTACCGTAGGTATCTCTACCGAGCCCGAAAGTATGACCAATGCAGCCGAGCGCTTACTGGGACAACGTACCGAAAGCATTCAGAACCTGGCTACCGATATCCTGTTCGGACAGCTTCGTCTGGTCATCGCCACCATGGACATTGAAGAGATTAACTCCGACCGCGATAAATTCTTAGCCAATGTAAGTGCCAACGTAGAAGCGGAACTCCGCAAGATCGGTTTGAAGTTGATCAACGTCAACGTAACCGACCTGCGCGACGAATCGGGCTACATCGAAGCATTGGGTAAAGAGGCGGCTGCCAAAGCCATCAACGACGCCAAGAAGAGCGTAGCCGAACAAAACCGTTTCGGTGAAATTGGTAAGGCAGAAGCAGACAGAGACAAAGACATCCGCATTGCCGAAACCGTGCGTGATACACGTATCCGTACCTCCGAAGCCAATGCAACTGCCGTTGAAGGTGAAAATACAGCCAAGATTGCCATTGCCAACTCCGATGCCATCCGTCGCGAGCGCGAAGCCGAAGCCTCACGTCGTGCCATTGCCGCCGAGAAAGTACAAACGGCCAAAGCCTTAGAGGAGGCGTACGAATCGGAACGTACCGCCGAGTTAGTGCGTGCCGAGAAGGAAAAAGCCACACAGACGGCCAACGTTGTGGTACCGGCACAGATCGAGAAAGAGAAAATGATTATCGATGCCGAAGCCGAAGCCGAACGCTTACGCCGATTGGCCAAGGGAGAGGCAGATGCCATCTTCGCCAAAATGGATGCCGAGGCACGGGGTATCTACGAGCTGCTTACCAAGCAAGCGCAAGGTTACGACCGCATTGTGCAGGCTGCGGGTGGCAACCCCGACAAGGCAGTCATGCTGCTCATCACCGAAAAACTACCCGAATTGGTACGCACACAGGTAGAAGCCGTGAAGAACATCAAGATAGACAAGGTAACCGTATGGGATGGAAACACCGGACAAGAGGGAAATACCTCGACGGCCAACTTCATATCGGGTATGATGAAATCGGTTCCTCCGTTGAATGATCTTTTTAACATGGCCGGCCTGAACCTGCCTTCGTATCTGAAAGGGACAGAAGAGACCGCTGCTCCTACCACCGCTACGGTAGTAGAAGAGGAGAATAAGTAAAAAGGGTCGGACGATCCACATAAAAGGTTCGGACCATCTGCTACGGATGGTCCGAACCTTTTGTTCGTTTGATCTGGCTATACCAATATCTCCTTATACTCCATCATCCAATCATAGAAATGCCTGATACCCTCTTCGACTGTTGTTTCGGGCTTGTAACCAAAGTCCTTTTGCAGACGGGTAGTATCGGCAACGGTACTCACCACATCGCCGGGTTGCATCTCGAGCATTTCCTTCACCGCCTTTCGTCCTGTTACCTGCTCAATAACCGAAATGAAATGCATCAGTTCGACCGGAGCCGAGTTGCCGATATTGTAAATACGATAAGGTCTGCCCTCGACTGTTGGGTGTTCGGCCACTTGCATAACCCCTTCTACAATATCGTCGATGTAGGTAAAGTCTCGTCGCATCTGTCCGTGGTTGAATACCTTAATCGGCTCTCCATTGAGCACCGCTTTCATGAATAGGTATGGTGCCATATCGGGGCGTCCCCAAGGACCATATACAGTGAAGAAGCGTAAGCCCGTCGTAGGAATACCGTAGAGCGTACTATAAGCATGTGCCATGAGTTCATCGCTCTTTTTGGTCGCTGCATACAAGCTCACGGGCGTATCTACCTGATCGTCTTCGGCATAAGGTACCTTGGTGTTGGTTCCGTAAATACTGCTCGAACTGGCATACACCAAGTGCTTGAGCGGATGATGGCGACAGTTCTCCAATAAGTTGAGGAAACCGATCACGTTCGATTCGATGTAGGCATACGGATCTTCGATCGAATGGCGAACACCTGCCTGAGCAGCCAGATTAATCACCACATCGAATCCTTCGGTATCGAACAGCCGGGTGAGCGATGCACGTGCCGTTAAGTCGAGTTTGATGAATCGGTAAGCAGCATGCAATTTGCTCGTTACAAATACATTCTCTGCAATGCTGTCTTGCTCAATACCCGCATCTGCCAGACGGGCATATTTTAATCGTACGTCGTAATAGGCGTTTATTGTATCCAGTCCCACAACCTCGTGCCCACGCAGCAACAATGCTTTCGCGACATAAGAACCGATAAATCCGGCAGCTCCTGTTACCAATACTTTCATAAGTACGTTCTTTTATTTGTTATAAGGCCACTACCATGTAGTCGCCCACGTTATATTTCTCTTTCCCCTCAATGAGCGCACGCACGGTGCTACTTCTCTTCACTGCCCTGGTCGACAACAGCAATACGTTACCCGCATAGTCGTTGGTGAGCAGTCCCAAGATGGTAACCGACTTCACGTCTTGATGCAAGAAAACATCCATGCTTTCAGGGCGGCTAATGCCATAGGTAATATAGCCCGAAAGTTGTTTTTCCTCAGCCACCTTCATGGCTTTGTGGCATAGATCGGCAAATCCCATCCGGCTATTGAGCGCAGGAAGCCCCCAGCCTCCGGCAAAGACAGCTATAAACAGGCCAATGGCGATGGTATGGATAGAACGATGGAAGTTTTTCCGACGGTAGAGGTAGAATAGCGCAAGCAATCCGGTTAGAGTCAATACCCCTGCTGCCACATAAAAGGAGGGCTGCGCCAAAAACTGCGTAGCGGGTTGCCCTCCCAACCAGACAAGCACCGGAGTACTTGCCACAAACACCGTGGCAGGAACCGCGAGCGCCAATGCCAGCCAACGATTCCACCGGAAGCGTGCCAACAGCAACACCGCCAAGTAGACAAAGAACGGAAAGGCAGGTGTCAGGTAAACGGCTATCTTCGAACTGATGCAAGAGAGCATCAGCACAATTACGACCAAGGTGGCTAGGAAGAATCGTTCCAACTCGGTATGTATCCATCCGCGGCGGATACTTACAACGATGATGCCGATAAGCAACAGCGACCAAGGTGCCAATGAATACCAAACGGATATAAAATAATAATAAAAAGGCTCGTCGTGATGAAAGGAGTTAACGGCTCTATCTACCGTTTGATGAAAAAGCAGATTGTTCAGGTATTCGGGACCACCTTCGAGGTAGACACCGGCAAACCACAGTGCACAACCCACCAAAAGCACCGCCCAGGTAGTCCACCCCCAATAACGACCGAGGGTACGAATACGCCCGGTAACCAACAGAAAGGCAACACTCACCAACAAAGGTACCAAAATGCCGACAGGCCCTTTGGAAAAGACAGCCAGAAAGACGTAGACCGGAAACAATATCGCATTCCGCCGATGATTTCCTTCACCTCTCTGCATCCGATAAAACGTATAGAGGGAGAGTACGATAAACATACACATCAGCATATCCATTCGCAGAATAATAGCCAAACCCAGAAACAAACCGCAAGTCATCAACATCAGCCTACCGGTAAAACGGTTATCAGCCGATACCTCTCCCCGTACCCAGCGATCCATCACGCCCATCACCACTAAAGCGGGGGAAAGAGAAAACAGTCCGAGAAACCACATATAGTGACCACCCAGCAACCAACGGCTAAAGATCAACAACCAGAAGTAAAGCGGTGGTTTATCTGCATAAGGCAACCCTTGATTGGTAAAGGTGAGGAAGTGTCCACTACGCAACGCTTCATCGACAATACTCAGGTAACGCAGTTCGTTCGAGGGCGTATAATCTCGAAAAATCAATACCGGCAACAAGGCTAGTAGTATAAACAGAGACAGTAGGTAGTTGTTTCTCATGATTTTATTTCCTTTTGATTCTCATTGCGGCGCCCGATAATCAGGTTGCGCGTATAGGCTACAAAGCCCACCGATTGCCCAAGTACCAACACCGGATCGAGACGAATGATACCGTAGATCACAATCACCGACGAGCCTACCAGACTGATAATCCAGAAACCATTGGGCAACAACGATTGCTTGTAGTGGAACGAATAGGCCCACTGATACACGAAGCGCAGTGTAAAGATGACCTGCCCCATCGAACCAAAGACAAGCAACCACAACGGCACCTTCTCGTTCTGGAAAAAGTTACGGATAAACTCGCCCGCATCGTGCAACATAAACAGGGCAGCAAGTATCGGTGTAACAATAAGCAGAGCTTTGAGCAAAAACGGAACCCGTTTCCAGATACCTTTCTCATTCAGGTTCCACAAATAAATATAGTACGAAATAAACTGTCCGAGAATAATGGAAAAATCATGCCGGAACCAACCATACAAGCATAACAGGTACGAGCCCATAATACTTAGCACCCAAAAGATAGCAGGCGATACCACTTGTTTGGCTCGTTCGGAGAGTATCCACTGAAACAAGATACGTGCCGAGAAGAGTGCCTGTGCCAGAAATCCAACAACAAAGACGAGTGTATTTTCCATCAACGGGCTAAGCTGTTAAGTTCGTATCACCTACACGATAATTAATATAGCGTTTCTTCATCCATCTATAAGCAAAGCAATCGAGAAAAGGCGAAACCAATCGGTTCCACAGATGATACTTCGATACGCCAGCCACACGTGGAAAATGCCTTACGGGCGTCTGCTTCACCCGCCCTTCTTGCAAAAGAATCAAGGCAGGCAAGAAGCGGTGCATCCCTGTAAAGAACGGAATACGTTTGGCATAGCTTGTGTGCATCACCTTCAGCGGGCAACCGGTATCCTCGACCCCATCATGTGTCATGGCACGCCGAAAGCCATTGGCTATCTTCGACTGTAACTTTTTAAAGGGCGAATCCTTGCGGTTGGCACGGATGCCCATCACCAATTCGTAGTGAGTAATATCTTTGAGAAGCAGGTTAAAATCTTCGGGAGTGGTTTGCAAATCGGCATCCATATAGCCCACATAGACTGAGTCGGCATAATCGATGCCTGCCTTCATAGCAGCACTCAGACCGGAATTACGAGCCAAATTGAGATAGAAAAAATGAGGATTACGGGTGCAAACCTCGAGAATACGATCGCCACTAGCATCACGCGAGCCATCGTTCACAAATAAAACACAAGTGGGAACAAGGGCAGATGGTAAATATTCGGCTAACTTTGTTTCAAGCGAATATATGTTATCTTCTTCATTATAAACCGGTACCACAATCGTCAACTGGTAGTTTGCGGATTTATTCATTGAATAGGTGTATTTATTGTTAGTGTACTATAATAGGATACAAAATTAACAAAAAATACAAACACAATGTTCGCCAAATGTATAAAAACTGTTATTGAATAACAGATATATATACACAGAAAACCCTAATGCTCCATAGAATCTTCTGTGTATAAAAAAGATAGGACTTATTTAGAGAGGTAATCGAAAATCCATTGTCCTACTTCGGAAGTACTATAAGCCGGTCTATTGTCTGCCTGAATATCCTGTGTGCGCACATAAGCATCCATGGATGCATCGACCGCACGACGTATGAGAGCTGCCTCTTCCTTCAAACCGAAAGCATAATCGAACATCATCGCTGCCGAAAGAATGGTAGCCAGCGGGTTGGCTATGTTCTGCCCCGCGGCTTGGGGCCACGAGCCGTGAATCGGTTCGAATACCGAAGTATGCGTACCGATAGAAGCCGATGGCAGTAACCCCATCGATCCGGTAATCACCGATCCCTCGTCTGTCAGGATATCGCCAAACATATTTTCGGTCACCATCACATCAAAAGCCGTAGGCCATTGAATCATGCGCATGGCAGCATTATCAACAAACATAAACTCGGTTTCGACCTCGGGATAGAGCGGAGCAATCTCCTTGGAAACCTCACGCCACAAACGAGAAGTAGCCAATACGTTCGCCTTGTCGACAATGGTCAATTTCTTCCGACGCTTCATGGCATACTCATAGGCCAGGGTGACAATACGGGTAATCTCTTCGCGAGTGTATACACATGTATCATAGGCGGTATTACCATCTTCACTGCGTCCTTGCGGACGCCCGAAATACATGCCACCGGTCAGCTCACGGATACACATGAAATCAGCACCGCGAACCAAATCGGCACGCAAAGGAGATTTATGAATCAAACTCTCGAACGTAGTAACAGGACGGATATTGGCATAGAGCCCCAACCGTTTACGCATGGCTAGTAATCCCTGTTCCGGACGCACTTTGGCCGATGGATCATTGTCAAACCGGGGATGCCCCACGGCGCCAAAAAGAACGGCATCACTACGCATACAGAGCTCGTGCGTTTCTTCGGGATAAGGGTTGCCCACTTTATCAATGGCATCGGCACCACAGATACCATATTCGTAGTGCAGCTCGTGGCCAAATTTATCGCAAACAGCTTGGGTAGCATCCAGTGCTACACGTATTATTTCGGGACCGATTCCGTCGCCCGGAAGGACAGCAATATTCAATTTCATTTTCTTATTCTTCTATTATATTCAACATTTTAATAGTCGCTTTGATAGCCGCTTCTGTCTGGTCGGCATCCAGTCCGCGGGTGCGGAATACTTTATCATTGAAACTCCAGGTAATCACCGTTTGCACGAAAGCATCCGTACGGCCACCGGGAGGAATGGAAACGGCATAATTGAGCAACATCGGGAATTTGCGCCCTAGCGTGATCTTGTAAATTTTGCGGAGGGCACGTACAAAAGCATCATACTGTCCATCTCCCGAAGAACTCTCCTCATAGAGCTTCCCATCTATTTCAATACTGAGCGTTGCCATCGGTTTAAGTCCATTGGCAAGCGTTACGAAGTAGCTTTTAAGCTTCACCTTATTATTTACTCCGTCGTGCTTCAATACGTCGGAAATGATGTAGGGCAGGTCTTCCTGCGTCACCAATTCTTTCTTATCGCCCAGCTCGATAATCCGTTCAGTTACTTTACGCATCGACTCTTCGTCGAGCTGTAGCCCCAATGATTCGAGATTTTTCCGGATATTGGCTTTGCCCGAAGTTTTGCCCAAAGCATATTCACGCACACGCCCGAAACGTTCCGGAAGCAAATCGTTACAGTAAAGATTACTCTTATTATCGCCATCGGCATGTACACCAGCCACTTGTGTAAACACATTTTCGCCTACCAGCGGCTGATTAGCAGGGATGGTAATACCGGAATAAGACTCCACCACCCGACTCACATCGTTCAGGCGGCTCTCTACCACGTTGGTGATGGCATTGAAATGATCTTTCAATATAGCCTGAACGCTGGCCAGTGGCGCATTTCCAGCTCGCTCGCCTAGTCCGTTGATAGTGGTATGCAACCCTTGTGCACCGCTTAGAACGGCTGCTAACACATTACTCACCGCCAGATCATAATCGTTATGTGCATGAAAATCGAAGTGTGCGTCGGGGTAGCGTTTTCTCATCTTACGCATGAACTCGATTACTTGCAAAGGGTTCAATATGCCCAAGGTATCGGGCAGCATAAACCGTTTGATGGATGTTTGCTGCAAGGCATCAACCAACTGAAACACATAATCGGGCGAATCTTTCATGCCGTTGCTCCAATCTTCCAGGTAGACGTTGACCTCTATATCTAGCTCGTTGGCATAGCTCACTACGTCGAGTATATCCGAGATATGCTCGACGACTGTCTTCTTTAACTGACAGCTACAATGTTTCAACGATCCTTTGCAAAGCAAGTTGATAACCCGGCATCCGGTGGCATGAATCCAGTCGAGCGATAAGTGCCCATCGACAAAGCCCAGCACCTCTACTTTTTGTAGTAGGTTGCGGCGTGCTGCCCAGTCACAGATCATCTTTACGGCATCGAACTCACCCTCCGATACACGTGCCGAAGCAACCTCCAGTCGGTCAACCTTCAATTCTTCCAGCAGTAACCTCGCTATCATGAGCTTTTCATGAGGAACGAAAGAAACCCCGCTGGTTTGTTCACCATCGCGAAGCGTGGTGTCCATGATCTCTATTTTGACGCATTTTCCCATGCTGTGATTTTATCTTTGTTCGATAATAGAAAGTCGATGTCGTCGAGTCCGTTTTCCAGACAGAGTTTCTTATACGAATTGATTTCGAACCATTCGCTCTTGCCGGTCGCCTTGTTGGTGATGGTCTGTGTCGGTAGGTTTACCTCGACCTCCATCTTTGGATTCTGCGCTATCGACTCGAATAATTCCGCCAGAAAACCTTCGGTAACCACCACTGGCAACACAAAGTTATTCAACTCGTTGTTTTTGTGAATATCGGCAAAAAAGCTCGATACAACCACTCTGAATCCATAGTCTGCAATGGCCCATGCCGCATGCTCACGGCTCGAACCTGAACCGAAGTTTTTGCCTGCAACCAGTATTTGTCCGCTATAGGTGGGATCGTTCAGTACAAACGAATCGATTTTACAACCTTGCTTATCGTAGCGCCAGTCGCGAAACAGGTTCTCGCCAAACCCCTCTTTGGTGGTTGCTTTCAGAAAGCGGGCTGGGATAATCTGATCGGTATCTACGTTTTCTAACGGAAGGGGTACACAGGTACTGGTAAGTATATTAAATTTTGTTTTCATCGGTTGGTCATATTAAAGAAATGTTCTTGGATCGGTTATCACTCCTGTTACGGCAGCAGCAGCAGCTACCAGTGGGCTGGCTAGCAAAGTGCGTGCCCCTGGCCCCTGACGGCCTTCAAAATTACGATTACTGGTCGATACGGCATATTTTCCGGCAGGAATTTTATCATCGTTCATCGCCAGACACGCCGAGCATCCCGGTTGACGAATCTCAAAACCTGCTTCGATAAAGAGTGTATCCAAGCCTTCTTCGCGCAACTGCCTGTCTACCTCCCACGAGCCGGGAACAATCCATGCCACTACATGGTCTGCCTTCTGTTTGCCCTTTACAATCGAAGCAAAATCTCGAAAATCCTCAATACGCCCATTGGTACATGAGCCGATAAATATATAGTCGATTTTCTTACCCAATAACGATTCCCCGGGCGAAAAGCCCATGTATTCAAGCGACTTGATAAAAGACGTCTTGCCAACCTCGCTCATCTGCTCGGTAGTGGGTATATGCTGTGTGATGCCCATTCCCATACCCGGGTTTGTTCCATAAGTAATCATCGGTTCAATCTCTTCGGCGCAGAACGTTACTTCACAGTCGAATAGGGCATCCTCGTCGCTCTTAAGTGTTTTCCAATACGCCAGAGCAGTGTCCCAATCATCACCCGCCGGTGCATTTTCTCTACCGCGAATGTAAGCGAAGGTCGTCTCATCGGGAGCAATCATACCACCACGCGCACCCATCTCAATCGAGAGGTTACACAGGGTCAGACGCCCCTCCATCGACAAACTGCGAATGGCCTCGCCGGCGTATTCTACAAAATAGCCCGTTGCACCACTAGTTGTCATCTTGGCAATAATATAAAGAGCCACATCCTTGGCGGTAACTCCTTTGCCCAACTTTCCATCGACAGTGATACGCATGGTTTGAGGTTTCGATTGCAAAATACATTGCGATGCCAATACCATCTCTACCTCACTGGTTCCGATACCAAAAGCTACTGCTCCCATCGCTCCGTGAGTCGACGTATGCGAATCACCACAAACAATGGTCATGCCGGGTAGTGTGAGACCTCGCTCAGGACCAACAACGTGAATGATACCATTTTTAGGATGCATCATTCCATAATGGGTCAATCCGAAATCGGCAGCATTTTTTGTCAGTGTATCTACCTGCATTTTCGATACCTCATCCTCAATGGGTTTATCCTGATCGTGGGTGGGAGTGTTGTGATCGGGCATACAAATAATCTTTTCGGGACGCAGGCATCCGATGCCACGAGCACGCAATCCGGCAAATGCCTGCGGGCTGGTTACTTCATGACAGTATAAACGATCGATGTACAGTTGTGTAGGCCCGTCTTCGACCGTCGTAACCACATGTGCATCCCATATTTTATCAAATAATGTATTCATTTTCTTTCTTATGATTTAGCAATTTATACTTGAACTTATTTCACGAACTTGTTTATACAGTCAATATACGCTTCGACCGAAGCTGCTATAATATCGGTATTGGCACCAAAGCCATAGTATAGCTGGTTGTCGTATTCTACCTGCATATGCACCTTACCTACATCATCGCTTCCTTTGCTGATGGCTTGAATGGTAAACTCCTTCAAGGTCATGTGACGATCAATGATTCGTTTCAGTGCTTTGATAGCTGCATCGACCGGTCCATTTCCGCTGGCAGCAGCCTCAAATTTCTCACCTGCAATATTGAGCCCTAAACTAGCTACCGAACGTACACCCACACCACTCGTTACCTGTAAAAAGTCTAACTTGATACGGCGGTTCTGGCTTCGTTCTGCTCCTGCCAATACTAAAATATCATCATCGTGAATGTCTTTCTTGCGGTCAGCCAGTTTCAGGAACTCTTCATATACCGAATCCAATTTATCTTGCGACAACTCTACCCCCAATATAGAGAATCGGTGCTTCAAAGCAGCACGCCCACTACGCGCAGTCAGTACGATAGAGTTATCGTCAATACCCACATCATGCGGATTGATGATCTCGTAAGTCTCCATATTTTTCAATACACCGTCTTGATGGATACCCGAAGAATGAGCAAACGCGTTCCGGCCTACAATCGCCTTATTTGGCTGTACCGGCATATTCATTAAACTCGAAACTAGACGACTGGTCGGATAAATCTTCTGTGTGTTTATATTCGTATGGATATCTATCTCGTGATGACTCTTCATGATCATAGCGATCTCTTCGAGTGCTGTATTCCCGGCTCTCTCACCGATACCATTAATAGTTACTTCTACCTGACGGGCTCCGTTCAACACACCACTGATAGTATTGGCAGTAGCCATTCCCAAGTCATTGTGACAGTGGGTCGACAGTATCGCATTCTCTATTCCATTCACATGGTCGATCAGGTATTTAATCTTCGCCCCATATTCGCTCGGCAAACAATATCCCGTAGTATCGGGAATGTTCACAACCGTTGCTCCCGCTTTGATAACCGCTTCAACCACACGTGCCAGATAAGCATTATCGGTGCGACCTGCATCTTCAGCGTAAAATTCTACTTCGTCGACGAAACGACGAGCGTATTGTACGGCAGCCACCGCACGTTCAATAATCTCCTCCCGATTGGAATTAAACTTGTACTTAATGTGCGAATCGGAAGTACCAATACCGGTATGTATACGTTTGTGCTTGGCAAACTTGAGCGACTCTACAGCTACATCAATATCTTTCTGTACGGCACGTGTCAACGCGCAAATTGTCGGCCATGTCACCGCTTTCGAGATTTCAATTACCGAATGAAAGTCTCCGGGGCTCGAGATAGGAAACCCTGCCTCAATCACGTCGACTCCCAATGCCTCCAATGCCTTGGCAACCTGAATCTTCTCCACCGTATTCAACTGGCATCCGGGCACTTGTTCGCCATCCCGAAGGGTAGTATCAAAAATAAATAATCGATTGTCCATGTTCTTCTTTTATATGATTATCGTAATTTACAGTCAATAAAAAAAGCCTTTCGCACTGGGAAGTGAGAAAGGCTTTCGTATATTTTAAACATCATACACATCTACGCACAGCACTCACTTCCCCTAACCTTTGCCAGCAGAATAATAATACCAGAGAGTAGAATATGTATAAATGATTGATTCATATTTTGTTGTTTCTTTGTTTCGATGTTGCAAAGGTAAGGTTTTTTTTGATTATACAAAATAAAACGTAACTTTTTTGCTTATTATTGCGTCACTTTATAATATAATTAGTCTATTTTCTTATAGACAAATTGGATTTCATACCTTTTTCACCACAGTTTTCTACTGAGGAGACACAAAGGACGCGGAGGAAGAGAATTTACGATAGCATTCCTCTGTGTGAGGTATAGCTATAACGCAAAACGTCCCGTCAGTCTGATCGACTAACGGGACGTTTCTAAAAA
>POVV01000669.1_pt1 | contig 19118 bp, 20 predicted proteins | sample 1560271 | NCBI WGS metagenome assembly POVV01 (sample SAMN08337232, study PRJNA429181) | Bioreactor metagenome, whole genome shotgun sequencing project. | biome: cows' rumen and soil; feature: anaerobic; isolation source: anaerobic chemostat enrichment culture, galacturonate as sole carbon... | reverse complement strand
CCAGTTCTTTGTGGGAGATTTGCAAACATTCTCCGAGGAGGAGAAATCAGAGATATTAAGGGAAACAGCAGAACTTTGCCGGAGCAGTATCTGGAAAAACCAACAGTGGGTGGCCGATTACCGGCGCCTTCAGGTTGTTGCGGTGAAGAAACCGTAAGTCCCTTGTTTATTGAGACGTAAATAGGACGGGTTAGCGGCCCGTCCTATTGCAATCTTATATCTGATAATAACTTATCGGTAGTGCTTTTAAGTAAAAAGGTGCTGACATATCACTTTGCAACAACAGGCAGGGCGCAGCATCATCCTGCCTGTTTGTTGTTTGACTGTGATTATAAAACCATAACGACTTTTCCCAACACATGACTGACAGGAACAGGGCCGATGTAACGGCTGTCGCTGGAGTTATTGCGGTTGTCACCCATTACATAGACCTGGCCTGACGGAACGGTGACTTTTTTCGGTGCGGCAGGCTTCATGCCTTCCTTGATATAGGGTTCATCAAGCGCTGTGCCGTTGCGGTACACTTTGCCTTCTTTAATTTCGAGCGTATCGCCCGGTTTGCCGATAACCCGCTTAATCCAGATATGATTGTCAATTTCGGTGATTTTGGCAACGCTGAGATAAGTGGATATTGGATCGGCAATATCATCTTTTATGCTGCGGTCCCGGAATACCCGGCTGTCAATGATGACAACATCACCGTACGCAGGGACTCCGGCAAATGTATGGTTTAGTTTAGACACAAACACATAGTCGTTATTGTGCAGGTTTGGTTCCATCGAACTTCCTACCACTCTGGTCGGCTGGAAGACAAAGGCATTAATGACAATCGCCAGCGCTAGTGCTGCAGCAAGACTATAGGCCCAGTCGGCAAGTTCTTTCAGTACTTTCATCAGCAAATCCCCCTAGGATGAAATGCGGCTTCTGTTTAGAGAAGAGAGAGGCTTAGCGGCTTACTCATTGGATGAACTCCGGACAGTTATTGCCGGAGCTAAGTCTTACTATAGCAGATTGCCGGGAGCGGGGCAAGATTTATTATGAATGAGCCTGATGAAGCGGGTAAAAAGCTTTACCAGGATTGTAATAAAAATCCTCTGTTGGTAACAAACTAGTCTCAGAAACGCCCAAAGGAGGATGTATAGCAGTGTCTAAAGATACGTTGATCAAAAGCGAGGACAGTACCAGCCACGGTGATGTGGAATCAGTCTTAAACAAAGGTGATGCCAGCGGCACTAATAACCCGGATGAGCATTTTGATATTCATAAAAATGCCAAGAAATATTATGATATCGAAAAAGTTCCTGCTTCTATGCCGGAAGTACATAAATGGCAGCGGGAGCATATCAAGGTGCATGACCAAAGCAAGGATGGCTTTCCGCTAAATGTCATTCTTGATCCGGCCATGCGGGAGATGTACCAGCATGTACATGCCCAGGGGCTGACCAACGTCTTTGACCGCTTTGAGCAGCAGGAAAAAATCCGCTGCAGTTTCTGCTCTTCCGGTTTGTCCTGCCAACTCTGCGCTAACGGCCCCTGCCGCATCAGCCCCAAAGCGCCGCGGGGCAACTGTGGTGTTGACGCTGATGTTATGGTATCAAGAAACTTTGTCTACCGCCATGTTACCATTGGTACGGCGGCAAATATTTTTCACGCCCAGCAGGCAGCCCGTACCTTGAAAGCCGCTGCCGAAAAACCTGAAAGCGGCCTGAAAATCCGTGATAAGCAAAAACTCTTAAAATATGCGGAAATGGCGGGCCTAAACAGCCATGAGGATATTAATAAAGTGGCAATTGCTTTTGCCGACTGGGTACTTGCCGATATGGGCAAACCCTATTGGGAAGAAGCGACCATGGTTAAGGCCTTTGCCCCGCCCAAACGCCAGGAACTGTGGCGCAAACTCAATATTTTCCCCGGCGGCGGCTTCAGCGAGATAGGTTTTGCCCAAACCAAGTGCATGACCAATCTGAACGCCGACCCGGTCGATTTCCTGCTGACCTCTGTCCGGCTGGGCATCATTAACGAATACCAGGGTTTATTTGCCCTGGATATTCTCCAGGAAATTCTTATGGGTACTCAGAAAATCCGTACTGCCAAGCAGAACATGGGCCTCTTGAAAAAAGATATGATCAATATTATTACCAACGGTCATATGCCGCTGACTGCTCAGGTGGTTATTGAACTGGCCTCCACCCCGGAATGGCAGGAAAAAGCCAAAAAGGCCGGAGCCAGCGGTATGCAGGTATTGGGGCATGTCTGTGAAGGCCAGCAATTGTTAAACTACCAGGGTACCGGGGAAATGAGCGCTTATGGCGGTCAGGAAGGCGAGTGGCTGAGCGAAGAATATCTTTTTGCCACAGGTGCTGTTGACCTCTTTATGTTTGACTACAATTGCACCATTCCCACCCTGCCGCTGTATGCCGAACGCTTTGGCACAAAAATGGTCAGTACCCATGAGGTTATCCGCATGCCAGGCACTGAGACTGTTGAATTTAAACCAGAGCAAATGAAACAGCAGGCTGAAAAGATCCTCGATATGGCTCTTGAAGCGTTTGCCAAGCGTAAAGCGGAGAATCGTGAAGTCTATATTCCGCCCCATGTGTCTGAAGGCTGCATGATTGGTTTTAGCACCGAGTCTGTTAAAGAAGCACTGGGCGGCTCCTGGAAACCGCTCATCGATGCCATTGCTGCCGGTAAAATTCGTGGTATCGCCACCATTGTCGGTTGTACCACCGCACGCTATGGCCAGGGCGGCAGCAACATCTTCCGCATTACCAAAGGTTTGATTGAGAAGGATATTCTGGTGTTGTCAGGCGGCTGCACTTCCTCAGTCATGCAGTACACCGGGCTGACCAATCCGGCGGCAGCCGAAGAATGCGGTCCGGGTCTTAAGGAAATATGCAAAGCCCTCGGCATTCCGCCGGTACTTTCTTATGGCGCGTGTGTTGATATCGGCAAAATGACGCAAACGGCCAAAGAACTGGCCGATGCCTTAGATGTTGATACCAATAAATTGCCGCTTGTCATTGGCGCACCGGAATATCTTGAGCAAAAAGCGGTTGCCGATGCCTGCACCGCTATTGCCCTTGGCTGGCTGGTACATGTTGCGCCCGTGCCATCGGTTACCGGCAGTGACGTAGTAGTTAAGGTGCTTACCGAGACTACGGAAACGCTGGGCCTGGGTAAACTGACGGTTGAAACCAGTGCCGATAAAACAGTGCAAATTTACGTGGATCACATTGAGAAGAAACGTAAGGAACTGGGTCTGAATTAAATAAGTGGGATTGCTTGCTCATACCACCCGTAATGGCCAGCCTAGGGCCATTGCGGGTGGCAGTGCGGCAATCTCATTTTCCGTGTAGGAGATTTAGCCCCCTGGACGGCATGGCTGTTGTTGACAAAGCAATTTTAAATATATATTGCGCGTTAAAGAAGCTGGAAAAGGCTAATATTTATATTCACCATTTTCCAATAGTATGGTAAAATTCATATATACTATTAATAGCATATATGAAATATGTAATGATGCTTTTGGAGGCTATATGCGAGATACGATTAATCAATATGTGTGGGTAGCCATTGGCTGCCTGGTTGCCGGTTTTTCCATAAATGCTTTTTTGGTACCGCATCATTTATTGAGCGGTGGAATTTCCGGTGTTGCGATTATCTTTTATTTTCTTTTCGGTTTGCCGATTGGCATCCAAATTCTGGTTATGAATATACCCTTGCTGTATGCTGCTTACCGGATATTGGGCAAAGAGTATACCATTGGTACTGTTTACGGTACTATCATCTTTTCGCTGACAGTGGATGCCACTAAATTTGTTTCCCAGCTTACTCTTATTGATGATCCCATCATTTCAGCAATTACCGGCGGTGTTGTATCCGGCATTGGCAGCGGCCTTATTTTTCGTGTTAACGGCAGTGCCGGTGGCCTGGATATTGTGGCTGCCATTATCAAGAAATTTTATTCCCTTAATTTCGGCATAGTAGGGTTCGCAATTAACTGCGTAATTATGGTGGCAGCGGCTGCGTTGTTTGGTCTTAAACTAGCCATGCTGACACTTATTTCCATGTTTATTGCCGCTACTCTTACCGACAAAGTGGTGGAAGGCTTTAACCGCAGGAAAACGGTATTTATCGTTTCCTATAATACCGACAAGATTGTAGATTCCATTTTTAAAGAGGTTGGGCGCGGTGTTACTATTTTGAACGGACAAGGCGCTTATACCCGCCAGGATAAGCAGGTGCTGTTTGTTGTTGTTACGCTTACGCAAATTGCCAAGCTCAAACAACTGGTGACCGAGGCTGATCCCCGGGCGTTTATGATTGTCCACGATGCTGCCGAGGTTATGGGGCGGGGCTTTACCATGCCGGGAGTAAGACAACTGTGACTGTATATGGAAAGCTGCAGTCCATTGGCAGGGGCAATTGATATACATTTCGGTCTGTTGTATGATTTTTTGCAAACAAAAAGGCGACTGCCGGCTATTTAGCCGGTTGCCGTCTTTTTTGTTTGCAAGGGCTTTGTTAACGCAAGCAGCAATACTCAGGGCTTGCTTAAAAGGTAAAAAAAGCTCAATAACACAAGGTTTTGGCGATGCTTTTGGCGAAACCTCCCTGGTAGCCGTCTAACGAAGGTACAATCTGAATGGAAGCGCATTATTGGTATGCTGGATGCAAAATTATAATTCTAAATATTCCAACTGCAGTAACAATGGCGTCATAGGTAAAGGAGATAAATCAATTTTAAAAATGAAATTGATTCATATTATAAGGTAAAAAGGGAGGGTTGGACAATGCTGCAATATATTATTCAAATTGATTTTGTGAATTCCCCTGGATTAGGTTATGAGATATTTCGCATTACCGAAAAAAACAATGTGGACAAAATTGCCATGGAGGTAATTCCCGAACAGGGGATGATTATCCAGTTTCAATGTGCTAAAGAAGAACAAGCGCAAAGCTTAGTGGCCGATCTAGCAGAATTGGAGAATATTACAGCCGTCACGTTCCGTACACAAATGCCTTATCAGGAAAAGGAAATTGAATTGCGGACTATTCTCAATTCTGTTAGCGAAGGTGTTTTGGCAATTAATAAGAAGGGTATCGTGTCACATATAAATGAAGTTGCTTGCACAATATTGGGCTGCAAATTAGAAGAAGCTATAGGCTTGCCGGTAGAAGAATTAGTGGGTGAATCTCCGCCGATCCTTGAAACCTTGCATTTTGGGGATGCCCATCGCTTGAAAGAACGAAAGATCAAAAGAAACGGCAGGACGGTACAGTTTTTATCCAGCAACATACCCATTCGAAATGATCGGGGACGAATTATAGGAGCCGTTTCTACCATTCAAGACTTTCGACAAGTGGAAAAAGTAATATTGCAGGCAAATAAATCATCCCGGCTGATAACTTTTGACGATATTATTTATCAAAGTCAGCAGATGGCCCGGCTCATAGCTTCGGCGCGCACGGTATCCAGAATTTCGTCTACCATTTTATTGCGCGGGGAAAGTGGTACAGGCAAAGAGTTGTTTGCCAACGCCATTCATACGGAAGGCTCGCGGCGAAATAGTCCTTTCATTCCCATAAACTGTGCAGCCTTGACAGAGTCTTTGCTGGAAAGTGAATTGTTTGGTTATGAGGAGGGTGCTTTTACGGGTGCTGTTAAAGGCGGCAAAAAGGGTCTTTTTGAGCAGGCTAACGGCGGCACCTTGTTTTTAGATGAAATCGGTGATATATCGCCGCGGCTGCAAGTGCGGCTGCTGCGTGTCTTGCAGGAAGGGACAGTACGCCGTGTGGGTGGCGATAAAGATATTAGGGTAGATGTACGGGTTATAGCAGCCACACATCGTAATCTGGAAGAAATGATTCAGTCGGGGAATTTCCGGGATGATTTATATTATCGACTTAATGTTATCCCACTGACAATTCCGCCGCTGCGGGAACGAAAAGCGGATATTCCCTTATTGTCCCAACATTTAATCCGAAAAATTTGTGCTAAGATCAATAAGCCGGAAGCTCATTTAGCCCAAAAAAGTCTTGAGCTCCTGGTAGCGCAAGACTGGCCGGGCAATGTGCGACAGTTGGAAAATACACTGGAACGGGTAATCAATTTAATCGATAATGCAGAAATCAGGCCCGAACATCTTGCTGCCTGGACCGACATCACAGAAGCTGTTACTCTAAGAAGTACGGGGCCTATTTCGAAAAATCACCAAACATTGCAGGTGGAAATTCCGATTGCAGGAGATTGGCCGCCGTTAAAAGAGATTGTGGCAAGTGTGGAAAAGGAAGTAATCACCAGGGTTTTAAAAAAACACCCTTCATCCAGGCTGGCCGGACAAGTTTTAGGAGTATCCAATACTACGATCTTGAATAAAATCAAAGAATATAAAATTTGATAAAAAATATTATCGAAAATATGAAATGCTGGCATGAATATTGCGAATTATCCAAGTAGTTACTTTCCAAAGTTGAAAAAACGAGAGGGGCGAAAGGAATGAATTCAGCAAATAATGGCATGCAGCGGGGTTTGAAAAATCGGCATATTCAGATGATTGCTTTGGGAGGGGCAATCGGCACAGGGCTGTTTTACGGTTCAGCGAAAACTATTCAATTGGTAGGGCCGGCGATTACACTTTCGTACATTATTGGTGGAACAATTATTTTCATGATTATGAGAATGCTCGGTGAAATGGCAGTAGAGGAGCCGGTTTCCGGTTCTTTCAGTTATTATGCGTACAAATACTGGGGAGAATTTCCCGGCTTTTTATCCGGCTGGAACTATTGGTTTAATTACATTATTGTCAGTATGGCCGAATTAACGGCGGTAGGAATTTACATCAACTTTTGGTGGCCGGATGTCCCTCACTGGCTATCGGCGCTGGTGTGTCTGGTAATAATCACTTTGCTGAACTTAATTGAGGTGAAAATGTACGGGGAACTTGAATTCTGGTTTGCCATTATCAAAGTAGTTGCCATTATTGGCATGATTGTGCTGGGGATTATGATGATATTTACAGGGATCGGTGTTGGCGGAACACCCATTGGTTTCGAGAATCTTTGGGCGCATGGCGGGTTTATGCCCAATGGAATGTGGGGCTTGCTGCTTTCTTTGGTCATTGTCATGTTTTCCTTTGGTGGAATTGAATTGATTGGTATTACTGCGGGGGAAGCCGATAACCCTAAGAAGTCAATTCCTCAGGCCGTCAATCAGGTAATGTGACGGATTTTGATCTTTTATATAGGTGCATTAACGGTAATGATGATTATTTATCCTTGGAATAAAATTGGTTTGGATGGCAGTCCTTTTGTACAAATTTTTTCGAACATGGGTATTCCCGCAGCTGCCACTATTTTGAATGTGGTTGTTCTTAGCGCCGCTTTGTCGGTGTACAATAGCGGTATTTACAGTAATGCCCGTATGCTGTACGGGCTGGCTCAGCAAGGCAATGCTCCCAAAGTTTTTGCCAAATTAACAGCAAGGGTGTTCCGGCAGTGGGTGTTCTGGCTTCTTCCGCGTGCACGCTGCTTGCCGTAGTATTAAACTATTTATTGCCTGGCAAAGTGTTTATGTATTTAATTGCGGTAGCTGTTTTGTCGGCAATCATTAGCTGGACGGTAATTATTATCGCCAATCTCAAGTTTCGTGCCGCCCACAGTGCTGATGCGGACAAACTGACATTCAAAGTACCTTGGCATCCGTATTCAAACTATGTTTGTCTGGCCTTCATGATTATGATTGTAGGCTTAATGCTTCAAATTGATGATATGAAATTGTCAGTTTATATTATGCCTCTATGGCTGATTATCCTGTGGCTTGGATTTAAACTAAAGCAAAATTATAAAAGCAATAAGACAGCAGAAATGTAGCATGCAATAATAGTTGCCGGCTAGGAGCCTATTTACGAACAATTCTTTTAGCTTTACCACTTCCAGAATGCGTAAACGGATGAACACCAATTGGTAGGAGAGTAACCGGGAGGCAAGGGAAATTTCCATGAGGAAGTTCCTTTGTCTTTTTTTTGTGTGGATGATCTGATAAATTATCTTTTCATTATGATAAGATAATTTATCCCAAAAATTTATCGGAATAGTATAATATTTCTGTTTTGTGCCAATTATTGCTTGGCATGATATTTGCGTTTATACCAATTAAGGGAGAATGCGAGGCCTACTGCTGGCGACAGACAACTAATCGTTGGAATGGAACGAAGGAGTCAAGTGAGAAACAGTGAAATCGGTACTGGCAGCGCGAGGGAGGTGGCTTTGTTAGCTGTTGTCAGATAAAAAACAGGAGCAAACCGATTTTCCGGCAGTTTGGTGGCAAATCTCAAAAAAGGGGGGAGCAATTTTGGTGAGAAAAACAAGGATAATGGTTTTGACCATGGCATTGATGCTGGGGATAACCGGCACAGGACTGGCTGAGCCGGTGGAGTTCAGCGGCGACTTCCGTCTTCAAAGCCGCATGATTGATGATAAGATTAGTACAAAGCCTGCAGATAATTTCAAGAAAAATTTCTTTGAGTTTCGCGCCCGTGTCAACTTCGAGGGTGCAGTGGACCAGGATACCAGGTTTTTTGGTCGTTTCAGCGCCCGTAATTACCAGGACTTGGGGGCGGAAACCAGAAGTGACACTGAATTTGACCAATATGGTATTAAAATAACCGCAAATGACTGGAAATTTACTATCGGCCGCCAGGCTTTAGCTGTGGGGGCCGGTTCCTTGCTGGATATCGGCAGTGACGCGGCAGGGGCCACCAACTTTTTCGATGGTGTAGTTGCAACGACAAAGCTGGGTGATTTCAATGTTCGTGCTTTTGGCGGCAAGAATACCTCAGGTATTTATGCCGGTGACGGGAAAAGCTTCCCTTCAGCAGTAAATCCGATCAATACATGGTATGGTGTTGACCTGTCTACCCAGCTTGACAAGAATCTTAGCACCGGCTTAGCGTACCTTCACAAAAAACCGGATACCGGAGCCGACACCGAAGCGGTAAACTACTGGGCCCTCAATGCGGCTTATAACCTCAGCCCTTCATTCATTCTTAGCACTGAATACGCTAAATCTGACAAATCTGACAAAAATAACGGCTATTTCCTGGCCGGTACCTACAAGTGGACTAAAGACAGCTTTACTGTTCAGTATAACCATGTGCAAGAAAACGCCGTTGATGTATGGAATGGCGGTATCGGCGCCGGCCCTTACCCCTTTAAAGGGAAAGACCTGCCAGCCGGCTACAAAGGCGTCACATTGGCCTACTCTCATGATATTACTAAGGCATTATCTTTCCACGCCATTTATATGGATCTTAAGGCTCTTGAACCCGGGACCACCAACACGGGTAGTGATAAAGAATTTGTTAGTGGCTTATCCTGGAGTTTTTAGTCCCCCGAAAACCTTCCGCTTCAGTGGCGGAAGGTTTTTTAATCCTAACAGAAGCCGTTGCAGAGGTAAAAACAGCATTTGCCGAAATCCAAGAGGCGGTGGATGCCATTGTGATGTAAGTGCAGTATGTGGTAGAAGAAGCAAAACAGTTAAACAAGCGGGCTGATGGCGTTTTGGCAGTTATTGCAGATATCGCAGCCGTTGCGGAAAACAGTGCCGCCACGTCGGAGGAAGTGGCGGCAGCTACTGAGGAACAGACATCTACTATGCAGATTATTTTACAAGAAGCCGACAAGCTGTTGAAAGAAGCGGAGAAGCTCAAAGACGCTATTGGCAAATTTAAGCTATAGTGTCATGGGCTGCATTCTTCCAAGCGCCCGTTTTAGGTATTGGTGAGCATGGATTAGCCAGTGTTGATAAATTTTCTTATTAACATGATAAGAAAATTTATCAAATAAACTTATCGAAATCACCATATGTACCGATATAGCCTTCAATTATTACTTGGCACGATACTTGCAAAGTATATAAGCAAACATTAAGGTGAATGATCACTTTAAAATTTTAATCAGCCGGGAGGATTTTATTATGGCAGTTAAGTACATTCCAGAACCTTTTAGGATTAAAATGGTAGAACCAATCAAAATGCTTACTCAAGAAGAACGGGAACAGAAGATCAAAGAAGCAAAATACAATTTGTTTAATCTTGCAGGCCAGGATGTTTATATTGACCTTCTGACCGACTCTGGCACCAACGCCATGTCAGATCAAATGTGGGCAGGCATTATGAGAGGCGATGAGGCTTATGCCGGCTCAGCCAGTTATTATAAACTGGTTGAAGCGGGTAAGGATATTTTTAATTACGGTTTTATTCAGCCGGTTCATCAGGGACGGGCAGCAGAAAAAGTCCTTTTTGGCACGATGCTTAGTTCCGGCAAAGTTGCTATTTCCAATATGTTTTTTGATACAACAAGAGCCCATGTGGAACTTTGCGGCGCGCGCGCTATTGATTGTGTTGTCGAGGAAGCAAAAGATCCTGCGAAGCGAGTTCCGTTCAAAGGTAATATGAATGTCGAAAAAATGGAGAAAATCATCCTGGAGCATGGATCGGAGAATGTTGGCCTGATCGTTATGACCATTACCAACAACTCTGCCGGCGGTCAGCCTGTATCTGTGCAGAATATCCGTGATGTCGCCGCTGTGTGCAAGAAATACAATATTCCGTTGAACATTGATGCTGCCCGTTATGCTGAGAATGCGTACTTTATCAAATTACGCGAGGAAGAATTCAAAAATAAATCTATCAGGGAGATCATCCGGGCAATCTTTGACTGCGGCGATATGTTTACCATGTCGGCCAAAAAAGATACGGTAGTAAATATGGGGGGATTAATCGGGGTTAAAGATGCAAATTCGCCGCTAATTCTGCCAATCAAAGCCCGCTGCATTTCTTTTGAAGGCTTTTCAACCTATGGCGGCCTTTCCGGACGGGATCTGGAAGCATTGGCTATTGGCCTTTATGAAGGGCTTGATGAGAATTATCTGCGATATCGTATCGGCCAGATGGAATACCTGGCAGCCCGTCTGGATGATGCCGGCATTGCTTATCAATCACCGGTCGGCGGCCACGGCGTATTCGTCGATGCTAAGGCAATGTTTCCGCAAATCCCTTATTATGAGTTCCCTGGTCAGGTTCTCGCTATCGAGCTGTACAAAGAAGCGGGGATTCGTACCTGCGATATTGGCTCCTATATGCTAGGCAATGATCCGGATACTAAACAACAGCTTCATGCTGATTTTGAATTTACCCGTCTTGCCATTCCACGCCGTGTATATACTCAGAGCCATTTTGATATTATGGCCGATGCCCTTATTGCTATCAAAGAAAGAGCGCATGAGATTAAGCATGGTTATAAGATTACCTGGGAGCCGCCGATCCTCCGTCACTTCCAGGCTGAGCTTGTGCCTGTTGAAGAGTGAAGGCTATCGCCGGAGTATATTGATTAGGGGGATGGCTGTATGAAGCAAATGATTCAAACCGGACAAGCGCCCAAAGCCATTGGGCCATATTCTCAGGCAATCAAGGCCAATGGCTTCCTGTTTGTCTCCGGGCAATTGCCTGCCGACAAGGACAGTGGCAATCTTGTTGACGGCGGTATTGAGGCGCAGACAAAGCAGTCGCTGGAGAATATAAAAGCGATTCTGTCGGCAGCCGGCACCTCCTTTGAACATGTAGTAAAAACAACTGTATATGTAAAGGATATGAATGACTTTGCCGCAATGAACGGAATTTATGCCGCTTATTTCACGCAACAGTGCCCGGCAAGGGCATGTGTGCAGGTTGCCAGACTTCCCAAAGATGCGCTGGTGGAGATCAAAGTGATTGCAGCGTTGGGATAAAATTAGGTGCACAGCAAGGAATCCTGCCAAGATATTAGGCAGGATTTTTTGCTGTGCACCTAACCCGCTGCCTGCTTCTGCAACTATATAATGTGAGATATAAATTGGCTGGTTGAAAAATATGCCAATTGGCAGTTTTCTTTTGAAAATAGTTTGATAAAATAATAATTGGATGGTACCAATCCGCAAATTTAACAAAAAGAGTGATATTATGGCCCGGACCGGCAGGGATGTTATTTCCTTTGCCGGCGGCATTCCGGCTCCCGGTTTGTACCCGGTGGCCGTCCTGGAGGAAATACAGGCAGAGCTGTTTAGGACTGCCGGTCAGGAGCTGTTTTTGCACAGTCCGGTAGAAGGCTGTTATCCGCTGCGGGAAAGTATCGTCCAGTTGCTGCGGCAGCGCCAGATTGCGGCAGCCGCCAAAGATATTGTGGTACTTTCCGGTTCCCAGCAAGGGCTTGATTTTGCCGCCCGGATATTCATCAGGCCGGGGGATACCGTTATTGTGGAAGAACCTACTTTTTTCGGGGCCATCCAGATATTCCGGTCGGCCGGTGCGCGGGTTATCGGCGTGCCTATTGACAAAGACGGCATGCGCACCGATGTGCTGGAAGCGTTGCTGGTACGCCATAAGCCTAAGTTTATCTATACGCTGCCTACTTTTCAAAACCCGTCCGGTATTAGTCTCAGCCTGCAGCGGCGTTATGAGTTGCTGGATCTGGCCTATCAGCATCAACTGCCCATTCTGGAGGATGACCCCTACGGCGAGCTTTACTATGATACCACGCCGGTTCCCTCGCTTAAGGCGCTGGACCGCTATGGCTATGTTATCTACTTAAGCACATTTTCGAAGGCGTTGTTTTTGGGTTTGCGGGTAGGCTGGGTAACAGCGCCGCCGCAGGTGCTTGCCAAGTTTGCCCATCTTAAGCAAATGACCGATTTGCATGTCAATACGCCGGCGCAGCTCCTGCTGGATGCCTTTATCCGCCGGGGCCATTATGAACGGCATGTGGCGCGGTTGCGGCAGGAGTACGCCGGGCGCCGGAATGCCATGCTCAAAGCCCTGGACAAATATAAGGTTCCGGGCATCGGCTGGAATAAGCCGGCAGGCGGCTATTATATCTGGTGCCGTTTGCCTGACAATATTGTCAGGCACAAACTGGTGGCTAATGCCGCTAAACGGGGTGTGGTATTTTTGCCGGGCGAAGCCTTTTATCCTGACGGTACCCAGGGGGATACCCATATCAGGCTGAATTATACGTTTGCCGAACCGGAACAAATTGATAACGGCATAAAATATTTATTGCAGGCTGTAAAAGAGACGACCTGCGCCAATTATGAGGAAGAGTGCCAGCATGCGCTAAAACCGCTGGTGTAGCAAATTTGCGGAGGCGATAATTAATGGGCATTGTCAAAATCAAACAGGTGGATGCCTTTACCACCGAACTGTTTGGCGGCAATCCGGCAGGAGTGGTGACAGCGGCCGACGGCTTGCCTGATGAACTTAAACAAAAAATTGCACGGGAAATGAACCTGTCAGAAACGGCTTTTGTATCCCGCTCCGGCGTAGCCGATTTCAAGGTTCAGTTTTTTACCCCCAATGCCGAAGTTGATTTATGCGGTCATGCGACCATTGCCACGTTTGCCACGCTGTATGAAGAAGGCAGGTTGAACCCGGCGAAAACAGTATTTTATCAGGAAACCAAAGCCGGTATCTTACCGGTAGAAGTCGTAAAGGGCGGCGGCCAGGCAGTATTTATGATGACGCAGGCTGTGCCGCAATTGTCGGAGGCAGGGATCAGCCGGGAGGAATTTGCCGCAGCCTTAGGGTTAACAGCCGGTGATTTGCTGGACTTACCGCCGATGAAAGTATCAACAGGGCTTTGGTGGTTGATGGCCGGGGTGAAGCAGCTTAACAGGCTGAGCAGTTGCCGCGCCGATTTTGCCGCCCTTGAAGTCATGAGCAGGCAATGCGGCGCGGTGGGGTTTGTGCCGTTTTGTCTGGAGACAGTCCGGCCTGACAGCAGCTTTTATATGCGGGCCTTTGCGCCGCTGGTGGGCATCAATGAAGACCCGGTGTGCGGCACCGGCGCCGGCTGCGCTGCCGCCTACATCGCCGCCCATGCGTTGCTGGCCGTTGAGCGGGATACCTGTCTTACCGGGGAAGCCGGCCTTGAGGTACAGCGTCCGGGCTGGGTGAATATCCTGGTCAGCAAACAGGCAGGCCGAGTGGATACAGTAAAAGTAGGTGGGCCGGCTATAACTGTGCTGGAGGGGGAAATGCGGTTTTGAAAACAATTGGACTGATTGGCGGTTTGAGCTGGGAATCCACGCTCCAGTATTACCGGCTGCTGAATGAGGGGATCAAGCAGCGGCTGGGCGGGCTGCATTCAGCCCGGTGTTTGCTGTACTCGGTGGATTTTGGCCCTGTGGAGCAATGGATGCGGCAGGGAAACTGGGACGAGGTAGATTCGGTCATGGTAGATGCTGCCAGGCGCCTGCAGCAGGGCGGTGCCGATTTTTTGCTTATCTGTTCCAACACTATCCATAAATGTGCTGCCAGCATTGCGGAGCAGACAGGCATGACTGTGCTGCACATTGCCGATGCAACCGCGGCAAGGATAAAAGCGCAGGAGATCGCAACCGTGGGCCTGCTGGGTACCCGGTTTGCCATGGAAGGCGATTTTTACCGGCAGTGGCTGCAGGAGCAGCACGGCATTGAAGTCATTATCCCGGAAGCAGATGAGCGGGAATTGATCAATACTGTTATTTTTAAGGAACTGTGTCAGGGTGTTTTCCGGCAGGTGTCAAAGGCGCAATACTTAAAGATTATCGATAAGCTGCTGCAACAGGGAGCCGGGGGAATTGTCCTGGGCTGCACCGAGATTCCGCTGCTGATAAAGCAGGCCGATGTGGCTGCACCGCTGTTTGATACCATGACCATCCATGCAGAAGCTGCCTTGCAATATGCGTTGACAGGGAATAATGGGTAATGTTAAAAAAGATGCCGACAGGCATCTTTTTTATAATCCTGGAAAGTATAAACAGGATAAAGGCAGCAGCGGCTTTTGCCGTCGCCAGAGTCCCGGCGCAGGCTGGCCTAACTGAGGTAACCGCTCCTATAACGAGCTGCTTTTGTGAGAAGCGACCGGAAAGTAAAAGGGTTTTTGTAAACTGGCAGAGAAAAAAATAGTATCCCAGTTTTGACATCTATAAGGGAGATGAGTAGGTGAAATTACGCTTTGCCAAAATTGCTGTACTTTTGATTGTTGCCGGTATCTTTTTTTCTTATCCGGTACCGGATGGCTTAAGCGTAACTGCATGGCATTTATTTGGTGTGTTTGTTGCGTTAATATTAGGTTTGATATTGCAGCCTTATCCGGAACCGACGCTGCTGCTGCTGATCACTACCCTGGCAAGTATATTTGTTCTGCCTCTGCGCGAGATTCTGGTCGGATATACCGATGCTATGCTGTGGCTGACCCTGGTAGCCATGATGATTGGTACCGGTTTGAAAAAATCCGGTCTTACCCGGCGGCTGGGTCTGATGTTGATCAGCCGTTTTGGTAAAACAACGCTGAGGATTGGTTATATTTTAAGTTTTGTTGACCTGCTGCTGGCTACCAGCATACCGGCTTCGCCGGCCCGGACGGGTGGTTTGGTATATCCGCTGGCCGAGGGTGTCATTGATGCCAGCAGTTCCGGTAATCCGGAAGATAAACGGCGGACAGGGGCGTATTTTACGCTGCTGGCCTTTGTTGTCAGTATGCTTACCGGCAGCTTGTTTATGACCGGGATGGGTCCTAATCTGATAAATGTTAAACTAGCCCAGGATGTTCTTGGTATCACTATCAGCTGGCCATTATGGACAGTGGGCGCTTTGCCGGGGGTTATTGGTTTTTTGCTGACACCATATATTATTTATAAATTATGTCCCCCTGCTACTGACTGCATGGGAGCAGTCAGGGAAAGAGCCCGGCGCGAGCTGGGCGGCATGGGCTCTGTCAGCGGCAGCGAATGGACAGCTGCCGGGATATTTTTTACCATCCTTATCTTGTGGTCGACAAGTACTGTAACTAAAATAGACAGTACACTGGTGGCTTTTATCGGCATATCGCTGATGCTGGTAACCGGTGTGCTTGATTGGAACGATTTGGCTGAAAGCAAAGATATGTGGTCGTTTCTTATCTGGTTTGGCGCTATTTTGGGTTTTTCAGCGGCACTAACCAAACTGGGTTTTTTTAGCTGGTTTGCCGGCATTATTAAGTTAATGCTGCCTACTGCCGGACTGGGAGAATACACCATTTTGCTGATCGTGGCGGTGCTGGCCATCCTGCCTCATTATTTTTTTGTGTCCTATACCGGCTATGTTGTGGCGTTTTCCCCGCTTATTTTCTCTTTCGTTGCGGCAACCGATGTACCCAGGTTTCCGGCCTTTTTTATCCTGGCGTATTTAATGATTATTTCCTGCACCTTAACCCATTACGGCAATGCCCTGGGGCCGTTTTTAATGGAAAAAGGGTATAATGACAAAAAGACCTGGTGGGGTGCCGGCACACTGATTACCGTCTTACATGCAGTGCTGTATCTGACGCTGGGGCTGCTTTATTGGAAATTCATTGGCCTATGGTATTAACCTGTTGAACAGGGTATAGTAAAGATAATGCATTTGAACAGGCGGAAGGAGCTTTAGCAATGATTTCTGAATTTGAAGGAATTACTCCGACTCTGGATAAAAAGACCTTTATCGCCGATGGGGCTAAGGTCATTGGGGCAGTAACGATGAAAGAGTTCAGCAGTTTATGGTTTAATGTTGTTGCCAGAGGGGATGTCAACCGGATTGAGATTGGGCGGTATACCAATGTGCAGGATAACAGTGTTGTCCATGTGGCCGATGACCACCCGACCATTATTGGCGATTATGTTACTGTCGGTCATAATGTCATTATCCACGGCTGCACCATCGAAGATCATTGTTTAGTCGGTATGGGGGCTGTTGTTCTGAATGGTGCCGTAGTAGGGAAAGGCAGTATTATTGCCGCCGGTGCGGTGGTTAAAGAGAATCAGATTATTCCCTCTCATTCGCTGGTGGTAGGCGTACCCGGAAAAGTGATAAAATCTACGCCTGAGGAGTGGGATAGCATCCACGCGCAGGCGATAAAATATAAAACACTGTGGACTGAGCGTTATAAAATCATGCCAGACGCCGGCGGTGAACGTTATCAGGGTGAAAAAATAGTATAACTGTCAAGAGGAGGTAATATAATGGATTTAGAATTTATCTACCAACGTCATAGTGTACGTCAATTTACTGCAGAGCAGATTCCGGAAGAGACGATTAAAGAATTAATCAAAGCAGCCACTCATGCGCCATCAGGCAAGAACCAGCAGAACTGGCATTTTGTTGTGATAACCGATAAAATTAAACTTGCGGACATTGCCCGGATTGTGGAAAAAAAGAATGCCGAGTTAAGTACATACCTGAAAGATGAGGGCAAGCGCAAAGCATTTCGCGGGTCTGTGGGCTATCATACCGTGTTTAAAGGTGCGCCGGTGCTGGTGCTGGTATATGCCGCCCCTTATGAAACCATAGCCGACATGCTTATCGCCGATAGTCTTATGCCGCAAGGTGAGGCTATGCAATATGGCAAAGCCAATCCCGGTATTCAAAACATTGCTGCCGCCATGGAAAATCTGCTGTTGGCTGCAGCCAGCCTGGGATACGGCACCTGCTGGATGACAGGTCCGACCTATGCTGCCAAAGAGATTTCAAAGTATATCGGGTTTGTTAAAGAGGGATATTATCTGGCAGCCATGACACCACTGGGTGTACCCGCAAATGCTAATATATCATCCACACCACGCAAACCGCTGGAAGAAGTTTTGACAATTATTCGCTAACAGGTTGGGTAACGTTACGGAAAACAGGGAGAAGTGTTGGTGAGCACTTTCTCCCTGTCTTTGCTGAAACGGGTTGCTGGTTTATCCGATGACTAACCCGCGCTAAGACTTCCGCTTCTGCAAGCGGGAGTGAAGAGCGGCTAAGTCCCTGGATAATTCCTACTAAGATTCAGATGGGGTTAAAACCTCATCTGGATCAAGTCTCCATTTATTGGACCGTAACCCAGAGGTCAACCGCTCGTTCAACCTCAGTACTGTTCGGGATAATCTGAAGTTTGCCCTTGCCGGCCTTTATGGCCGTAAATATGGCTTGACCATTTTGTTTGACAGTGCCTTCCTGCCTCATAACGTCACCCCAGAAATTATCGCCGGATGAGGTGAAGCGGGTAGTTTTGGTGACACCGGAGGCTGGCGAAAGAATTAGTTTTTGGCCAACCTTTAATACAAGGTTATTGCTGGAAAGCGATACCTTACCTGTATCGCCGTAGTTGTAGGTTACTACAACATCTTTGCCTTGGGGCTGTTCAATGGGAAGCGTGACCGGCGGCACCGGAGCGGGGGCGGGAATCTGCGGCTGGGACGGGGCTGGAGTTGGAGCCTGGGGTTCTACCGGCGTAAGGTTGTTAGTGCAGCCGCTGGCAAATGCAGCCAGGGAGAGCCATACTACAACTGTAGTATAACGAAGCAGTTTGGTATAATTTTTTTTCATAAAAAAACCTCCTTCATACTACTAGTATGGGGAGGTTAGTAAATAAATATAAGGCGCTGACTATTGGCATAAATAGTTAAATTTGCTCTACGTTGATACTATATTCAATTTTATCGGCTACCTCTTGCGCCATGCTTGCGCCAAACAGCAGTTTTAATAGATACAGCCCTAATTCAATACCGGAACTAACTCCGGCTGAGGTTATAATCCTGCCGTCCTGAACTACCTTTTGGGTGAGTACATCTACAGTGTAGGTTCTTAACTCGTCAAACGCAGTGTGGTAGGTGGTAGCTTTTTTATTGGCAAGCAATCCTGCTGCGGCGAGAATGAGAGCGCCGGTACACACCGAGGCAGTGAATTTAGCGTGGTGGGACTGTGCTCTAATAAACTCAGTTATAGCTGTATTTCTCATGGCGGCCAGCCGGCCTTTGCCGCCGGGAACTACGATAATATCCAAAGACGGACAGGTAGCTAACGTTGTATGAGGAATGACTTTCATGCCGTTAAAAGCTTCTATGGGGTCGGAGTTTTCAGCTATCAGCAGAACCCGGGTACTGTCAGGGTTAATTTTATTACTATAGCTGAGTACCTCAAAAGGGGCGACAAAATCGAGCTCTTCGACTTGCGGGAAAATCAGGATGCCAATGGTAATCATGCAAGCACTTCCTTTACTACTGTTATCCTATTACCTTATTTCTAAATACTATTTTAATTGTA
>POVV01000668.1_pt1 | contig 19135 bp, 16 predicted proteins | sample 1560271 | NCBI WGS metagenome assembly POVV01 (sample SAMN08337232, study PRJNA429181) | Bioreactor metagenome, whole genome shotgun sequencing project. | biome: cows' rumen and soil; feature: anaerobic; isolation source: anaerobic chemostat enrichment culture, galacturonate as sole carbon... | reverse complement strand
CTACTTTTTTCTTAAACTCTGGGGTATAAGTTTTTTTGATTCCTGCCATTGTAATAGCCTCACTTTCATATGAATTATTTTATCATAAATATCAGTGTTACTGTTACAACTTTAGTTTAGCATCTCACCTATACCGGATGGAAGAAGATGGGGCGTTTTGTAAAGAAGGGTGAGAAGGGAATCCGTATCCTTGCGCCGGCTCCTTTTAAGTTGGAAAAAGAACAGGAAAAACTGGATGAGGCCGGCAAAGTCATTCTTGATAAAGATGGCGAAGCTGTAAAGGAAAAGGTGGAGATCAATCTTACTGCATTTAAGCCTGTGAGTACTTTTGATATCTCCCAGACAGAAGGTGAACCACTTCCGTCCATCGGTGTAGATGAGCTTACCGGAAGTGTGGAAGGATATCAGACATTCTTTGAAGCAATCAAGGCAGCAAGTCCTGTACCTATCGGATTTGAGGATATCAAGTCAGGTGCCAAGGGATATTTTCACGTTGAGGACAATCGCATTGCTATCAATAACGGCATGAGTGAGATTCAGACAGTAAAGACTGCAATTCATGAAATGGCTCATGCCAAGCTTCATAATTTGGAAGCTCAGAAAGATAACAAGCAGTCTAAAAACAGCAAAGAGGTGGAAGCTGAGAGTGTTGCCTATACCGTGTGTCAGCATTATGGCATTGATACTTCTGATTACAGCTTTGCATATGTTGCAACCTGGTCGCAGGGAAAGGAGATGCCTGAGTTAAAGGAATCACTTAATACGATTCGTGAGGCAGCAGCTGATCTTATTACAAAGATTGATGCGAAAGTACAGGAGCTTACAGCTGAGAAGGAACCTATCAGTTTCTATGTAGCTGAGTGTGGTGAGTTTCATTCCATGGGTGAATTCCATGAGAACCTAACCTTGCAGCAGGCAGTAGACATCTATAAGTCGATTCCGTCTGACAGGATGAATGGTGTAAAGACTATCGGTTTTGTCATTAAAGACGATCAGCTTCTTGCTAATGAATATGACCTGGTTGTTGGCAACAAATTGAATATGCAGGAGATGAAAGATATCCTTCCTGAGCTGGCTGCTTATCCGCAGGTTGTAAAGGCAGCAGATGAAATTGCAAAGCTTATGCCTGAACTTGAAGGAACTGAGAAAGGTGCAGTAAAGGATGCAGAAAAAGAAGAATCTGTATCCAAAAAGATTAAGGAAAAGGCGAAGACTGCAAGGCCTAAGAAAGCCAAAGTATCAAAGAAGAAGGAGGAAGTTGCTATATGAAATTAGTGATTGCGGAGAAACCTTCGGTTGCTCAATCTCTGGCGAAAGTCATTGGGGCTAATCAGAAAAAAGATGGCTACCTGGAAGGTAATGGTTATATTGTCAGCTGGTGCGTAGGGCATCTGATCGAGCTGGCGAACCCGGAATATTATGATGAGAAATATAAGAAGTGGCGCAAGGAAGATTTACCGATTTTCCCTGCGCCATTTTCATATCAGGTAACAGCTTCCACGAAAAAGCAGTATCAGGTATTAAAGGATCTCATGAAGCGTTCTGATGTAGACAGTCTTGTGGAAGCAACTGATGCAGGGCGTGAAGGAGAGCTTATCTTTCGTCTTGTGTATAAGCAGGCAGGATGTAAAAAGCCGTTTGAAAGACTTTGGATTTCATCTATGGAAGATAAAGCAATCAAAGATGGTTTTGCTAATCTGAAGCCAAGCGCTGATTATGATGATCTTTATGAAGCTGCACTTTGCCGTGAACGAGCTGACTGGCTTGTTGGAATCAATGCCACTAGATTTTTCTCAACAGTATATGGTCAGACTTTGAATGTTGGTCGTGTCATGACTCCAACCCTTGCAATGATTGTAGAGCGTGAAGCTGAGATCAAGGGATTTAAGCCTGAGAACTTTTATACCGTTCAGATGATGGTTTCTGGTGTTGTTGTAAACTCAGAACGATTTAAGATTAAGCAGGAAGCAGAAGAACTTGTAGAGAAAATCAATGCAGCTGATAAGGCGAGAATTTCTAAAATGGAGACTTCCACCAGGCAGGAGAAGCCACCACTTCTATATGATCTTACAAGTCTTCAGAGGGATGCCAATAAATATTATGGCTTTACCGCTCAGCAGACTCTTGATTATACTCAGAGTCTTTATGAGAAAAAGTTTGTTACTTATCCAAGAACAGACAGCAGATATCTGACAGATGATATGGATGACAGTACAGCTCGTCTTTGCTGTCTGATGAAAGATAAATACGGATATACGAAGATGGTTCCTATCTCTACAAAGCAGGTTCTAAATAGCAGCAAAGTATCAGATCACCACGCGATTATTCCTACAGAAAATGTTTCGGATGCTGATTACTCAGAGATTCCATCTGGTGAACAAAAGATTCTTGGTCTTGTAACTGCAAGGCTTCTTTCTTCTGTTGGAGATCCGGCTGAGATTACAGAGTATGCCCTGGAAGTGGAATGTGCCGGTGAAGTTTTTAAGGCAAAGAGTAAGTGCATCACAAGTCCTGGATGGCATTTACTGGAAGACTGGATTCTTGGGAAAAAGCAGGATGATGAGGAAGCAGACTCTGGTAAAAAAGAGGATGGTGGTTCACATGGCATTCTGGAAATTCTGGAAGCGGATGCTTCTCTTTTATCAGAGGGTCGTGAGCTTCCTGCCAGAGATCCTAAGGTAAAGGAAGGAAAGACAACTCCTAAGAAACGATTTACTGAAGACTCACTTCTTTCAGCTATGGAATCGGCTGGTGCTAAAGATATGCCAGATGAAGTTGAACGTAAAGGGCTTGGTACTCCTGCAACAAGAGCCGGTGTTATTGAAAAGCTGGTTCGTATCGGTTTTGTAGAAAGACAGGGCAGTAAGAAAACAAAGTATCTGGTTCCAACAGAAAAGGGGACTTCTCTTATTACTGTCATGCCGGAACAGATTCAGTCGGCATCTATGACAGCTGAGTGGGAGCAGAAACTTCTGGAAGTGGAAAAACAGGATATTGCATCGGAAGACTTTATGGCGGAAATCAAGGATATGATTGTTGATCTGATCGAGACCTATGAGCCTGTAAAGGGTGCAGATAAACTCTTTCCACCTCGTCAGTACAAACAGTATAAAAAGTATCCGAAGAAAGGAGCGTCCAGATGGCAAAGATGAAGAAAATCAGAAAATGGGATGAAGTCACAGGAAATGCAATAGAGGAACAGATTCCTGAGTCCATTGATCCGATCGAGGATGTTGGGGCAGGTCCATCCATCAGCAGAAATCATATGCGAGGCATCGAGGATATGGTCGAGCAAAATGATAATTCTTTTGATGGAATCATCAATAATGTGCCTGCAGCTCCTGTGCCGGATTTTGCAGAAATCAATGAGAAGGCAGATCAGGAGGATATCATTGCTGATACCAAGGCATCTGTGATGGAGAAGATAAAAGAGCAGCAGGAAAAAGTAAAGCTGGCTCCGATACCGGAACCTGAAAAGAAAACTCCTGTGATTTGTCCCTGCAGGGAGATGTAATTATGAATAACAGAACGGAGCAGTTTCATTTCTTTGCAACTCCTGAGGAAGCTAAACTGATTCGTGATAGGGAGAAAGAAATCGGCATCTTAAATGAGAGTGCTTATCTTCGCAAAATGGCGATTGATGGTTATCTCATCCAGATGGATTTAAGTGATGTCAAAGAGGCTGTAAGGCTTCTTGGCATCACATCTTCCAACATGAATCAGTATGCAAAGAAAGCAAATGAAACCGGCAGTATCTACAAAGAAGATATCGATGATATCAGACTTCATCAGGAAGAACTTTGGAAAGTGATGAAGGAAATACTAAAGCGCCTGTCTACGATTTAGGGAAGGAGGTGAATGCGCATGGCGGCTACAAGACTTATCACGATGCATCAGAATAAAGGTAAAAGCGTAGCGAAGTCTCTTAGCGACAGAACAGATTATGCCAAGAATGGAGAGAAGACCGAAAATGGTCAATTTATCAGTTCCTACGCCTGCCAGGCTGAGAGTGTTGATGAAGAATTCATGCTCTCAAAAAGAGAATATGAGCGTCTGACAGGAAGACATCCAAAAGGCAATATCATCGCTTATCAGATCAGGCAATCCTTTAAACCGGGAGAAATCACACCGGAGGAAGCGAATCAGGTAGGCTATGAAACCGCCATGCGATTTACCAAAGGCAATCATGCTTTTATCGTAGCGACTCATACGGATAAGGCGCATATTCATAATCACATCATCTTTAATTCTACGAGTCTTGATTGCACCCATAAGTTTAGAGATTTCTTTTTTGTTGGTCTTGCTTTACAGAGATTATCAGATATCATCTGCCTGGAGCATGGTCTGTCTGTCATAGAAAAGAAGAAGCCGAGTGAGCGTGTTAAGCGAACGACCTATCCAGAGAAGAAATCCTTTCGTGATGATATTAGAGATGCGATTGATCAGATTCTTAAGGAAGGCAGCGCAAAAGATTTTAATGAGCTGCTTTATAAACTGGAAGATGCCGGATACGAGATTAAGCGTGGAAAGCATATTTCTCTAAAGGGAAAAGAGCAGAAGCGTTTCATACGGCTGCGCTCTCTGGGTGATGGTTATACAGAAGATGACCTTAAGAAGATTCTTGCCGGTGAGATGGAGCATGCTTTCTATGATAATGAAAAAGCCGAAAAGCAGCCAAAGACTTACCAGCGAAAAAAGGAAGATCATGAGTTTGACCTTCTTATCGATATTCAAAAGAAACTGACTCAGGGCAAAGGAAAATATTACGTCCGCTTTGCTAAGAACTTTAATACAAAGCAGGTGGCCAAGGCAGTTTTATATCTGAAGCAGCATGACATTCGAAGCTACGATGATCTGGAGAAAAATGTGAAAACAGCAACAGAGCGTTTTACAGAATTATCAGCTTCTATCAAAGAAAAAGAGAAGCGGCTTGCTGAGATTCAGGTTTTGAAGAAACATATCTTTGATTACTTTAAGACCAAAGACGTATATGCGGATTATCGTAAATGCGGATACAGCAAGAAGTTCTTAGAAGAGCATAGACAGGAAATCCTGCTTCATAAGGCTGCCAAGAATGCCTTTGATGAGCTTCATCTGAAGAAGCTTCCTAAGGTAAAAGATCTAAGTGCAGAGTATGCCGAGATTCTTGCAGAAAAGAAAAAGCTGTACGGTGAATATCGTCAGGTTAAGAAAGATATGCAGGAGATTCAAAGAGCAAAATACGATATCGACCAGTTCCTTAAAAGCGATGAAGAGCAGAAGAAGGAACGAGTCAGAAAACACAATATCACTCGATAATTCTAATGGGGGATCTGTAGGTTTAAGACTTGCAGGTTCCCATCTTTTTTCATTTCTGAAGAAAATTCCAACGGATGAAAATAGCGATTCGTAAGAATTGCGTAGCCAAGCGATTAGCTTGTTCAAGGGGATTGGGGATGTGCCACCAACGAGCGGATAATAGCTTTTTGTACAAAAAAGCACTGCTCGCCACTTTGCGAAGACGCGCCCTAACACCATCGAAGATGGTGCCGCGCGAAGCGGGAAAATAGATGAGAAAAGCATAAAAAAGGTCTGGAAGTCCGGATAATGGGACAGTATTTCTGATAATTTAGACATGTAAGGGACATGTAAGGGACATGTAACAAGACCGTAGTGAATTAAAAAAATCAATCTCAACATTATATGGGAAAATAATAAAGTAATGCTTTTTCCGGGAAAATAAAAACTTTACAAACATAAAGATTTCTATAGCGAATATGGAGAGATGATGGTATAATAGTGAAAGATTGGTTTAATGTTGTTCTCTGAGGAGAAGAAAGGTGTACTTAGTGAAAATATCATATAACGGTCTATGGAAATTATTAATTGATAATGGAATGCAAAAGAAGGATCTGATAGATAAGATCGGAGTCAGCTCTACTACCATTGCAAAAATGGGGAAGGGAGAAAAAGTGTCTTTAGATGTATTGGAGAGAATTTGCAATTATTTCAATTGTGATATTGGTGATGTTATGAGTTTTGAAAAATGAATATGTCTCCAAATGCGACAAAATTAAAGATTGAGAGGTTATACAAATCTTAAATGAAGAAGACAATTTACAACAACGCATTTACTCGATTCACAGACAAGGAATTTGATGAAAAGTATGCATTAATCAGTCATGCAATTCAGCTTGGCGATACGATTAACGCAAAGAAATATCGTGACATTTTAAAAGAAAATGGAATTGACGCTTCTGACTTACCTTCAGCAGAATTGTTCAATAAAGATAATAAAATTGTATTAGTGCCTAAGAGAAACAAGTTTACATTTATAGATTTATTTGCAGGAATTGGCGGATTCAGAATTGCTATGCAGAATCTGGGTGGCCAGTGCGTTTTCTCTAGTGAGTGGGATGAGCCTGCCAAGGAAACTTATTTTAGAAATTATGGTGAAGTGCCATTTGGTGATATTACGATACCTGCAACTAAAGCATTAATCCCTGATAATTTTGATGTTTTATGTGCGGGCTTTCCTTGTCAGCCGTTTAGCAATGCTGGATTAAAAAAGGGAATTGAAGATACGCGAGGAACATTGTTTTATCATATTGCGGAAATACTCCGTGATCATCAACCCAAGGCAGTATTGCTTGAAAATGTTAGAGGACTTATCAGTAATGATAAAGGAAAAACCATTCAAACTGTTCTGCGAACAATTACTGGGATGGGATATACGTGTAATGTTCCACAGGAACTTATTGATAATGGTCCGGTATCAAAACTAAAAGAGGAATGTGCAAAGATGGTTTTGTGCGCAAAAGATTATGGGGTACCACAGAATCGTCCTAGAATTTATATAGTACTTTGGAAAAAGGATTTGGATATTAAAGAATTTCTATATCCAGAGACTGAAAACACGAAAACAAAAGTTTCATCTATTCTTGAAAAAAATGTTCCTGATACATTTACAATTTCGGATAAATTGTGGGCGGGACATCAAAGAAGAAAGTTGGAACATGAAGAAAAAGGAAATGGATTTGGATATTGTTTATTCAATGGAGATTCTGAATATACAAGCACAATATCGAGAAGGTATTACAAGGACGGGAGTGAAATACTGATTGAGCAACCGGGTAAGAATCCGAGAAAACTAACACCAAGAGAGGCAGCTAACCTGCAGGGATTTCCAAAAGAGTTTAAGCTTCCGGATTCGAATACAAAGGCCTATCAGCAGTTTGGAAATAGTGTAGCAGTTCCGGTTGTTGAAAAGGTATCAGAACAAATAGTGAAACAAATATTGGAGGTGTAAATAGATGTTTGCAGATTTAAATGATCCTGTGCTTCAACCTGAAAGTATCAAGGCAGGACTTATTCCAGAAATTACAATAAGTGAAGGCTTAAGAATAAAGTTGGATGAGATGTTTTCACAGGAGGAGAAAGCATATAGCAAAATTTGGGGAGCAACATCAGTTGTTCAAACTGATAAAAGCTATGTTTTCTTTTCAAATCAATGGTTGTATCTGGCTGTAATGTGCAAAAAATATGCGCAGGCTTTATATCAGTATTGCGATTTTTTTGATAATCATATGAGAACTGATACTGATGTAATGAATTGTGTTAAAGCACAGGATTATAGCGGATCTGCATATGTTAATCTTTTTGACTCTGAAAATGATAGAGAGTATATGAAAAAATTCATTAACGGAGATCAGGAATTTAGACCAGGTAAAAATCTGGTTAATGCCGGCGATAAAATCAGATCATGTAAGGATATTTTTGGGTCTTGTGTTTTAGGAAAGATGGATGTTCCAAATGCCTCATCTGCATATCTAGGTAATCTGGTCTATTATCTTGCAAAAAGACCTGCTCTTTATGATGAGCTTGAAAATGAAATTTCTGGCCAGACTGAAGTGCTTGATTCAGCAATCAAGCTGCCAGTTGTAGTGAAAGATTGTGCAAAAGCAATTGTTGATTACATATATAAGTTAGATGAGTTCGAGAGTATTATCGAACGAATCGAAATTATGGATCAGAGTATAAAGATAAATACAGGAAATACAGATGGGCTTTTGCCAGAAGGAAACTGGTTACGGTATATGTTCGCACGTCCATCGTCAGGAATGTTTGACCCAGAATCATCAAGTGATAAGACTAGGGTGTTTGATACTGAATATCTTATAAAAGCAAACGGTGAAGAGTACAGATGTAAACTGACTACTGAATGGGTTGGAACAGATATAACTGAGGGTGCACAGGGCAATAATTATGTACAGGCGCTTATAAAGCTGGTTAATAAATATTATTCTGATGTTCTCGAAATAAAGGACGAGGGTGGTACCTATTATCTTCATGTATTGAAGAAAGAATTTCTTATATCAGATTTACCAGACGTATTTGATTCTGTTTTTGCTGAGCGATATATCACATCACTTCTGACTAAACCGTTTGTTATTTTGACTGGTAATAGTGGTACGGGAAAAACCAGAATAGCGAAACAGTTTTCACAGTACCTTGAAAGAACAATAGATGGTAAAAGAAATTGGTTAATTGTTCCTGTTGGTGCAGACTGGACAGATAATACTAAAATGCTTGGATTTTATAATCCACTTGAAGAGAAATATGTCTCAACTCCAACACTGGATTTTATTCTCCAGGCAATAAAAAATCCGACAGTGCCATATTTCCTTATACTTGATGAAATGAATCTTTCACATGTGGAAAGATATTTTTCAGATTTTTTGAGTGCAATGGAGTCGGATGAAGAAATCCCGCTTTACAAGGTATCTGGCAAAAAAGCGAAAGATGGAGAAGAGATAACGATTCCTGAAAAGATACGACTTCCTAAAAATCTTTTTGTAACAGGAACAGTTAATATTGATGAAACAACATATATGTTTAGTCCAAAGGTGTTAGATCGCTCTAATGTTGTAGAATTTAAGCCTGAAAAGGAAGCTGTATTGAACTTGATGACAGGTTCAGTAGATGTGAATAATGTTTCTCGTGCAGGAAATGGAGTAGCTGAAGGATTTATAGATCTTGCGTCTGTTATAAGAAATGGAGTTTGCAATGTTGAACAGATAAAACTTGAGCAGGTTCGAGAATTTCTTGATAGCATTTACGAGGAACTTCAGGAAAGTGGTTTTGAATTTGCTTATCGTACAGTTAAAGAGATCCGTCAGTATTATGCAGCGGCATATGAGTTACAGAAAGGTAACTTTAATCTTACAAGAACAATGGACGAACAGATTGTTCAGAAGATTCTTCCTAAAATATATGGTGATAGAAAACAGATAGGAGAGTTACTGGATACTCTTGAAGAAAAATGTAAAAACGGAATTGGGGATTCATCAGAAGAAATGACTTTATCATTGAAGAAGATAGAGCAGATGAAGAAAAGACTTGATAAATATCAGTACGCAAGCTTTATGTAAGAAGGTGTTTTTATGGGCATAGCAGCAGTTTCATTTAAAGATAAAAATGGAATAGAGATAGTAATTTATCCGCAGGGCGAGTGGGATACTATTGATTTTAACGTAGCTACTGAAGAAGAAGGCACAGATATGATTGCCTATGAAGAAAAAGAAGCTGCGTCTAAAGCTGTGCTCTCAAAGCTTGATATTGCAACTTCAGTGGATGGACAGAAAATATTACGACTACGCGAAACAGCTACTTATACATGCAGATTAAAGGAGGATATTCAAACTGGTTCGGATCAGATTTGTAAGAATCTCGGTTTCCCAAATGAGAAGAATAATAAGTTCCTCAAAGTAACCAGAGATAGAGATGCATTATCCTTTAGATTTATTAACTACCTTGGAAGAACACATTTAAAAAATTCTTCAGATGAAACTGTAGTCGATTTTGAAATAGTACCTCAGAAGATGAATTATGAAGAGGACTATATTGAGTTAACTAAAAAGCTGGCTGAAGAGTGCGCAGAAATCTTGCTGGAGTATTCAGGTGTTACATCGAACAGATTTGAAACATCTGATACCAATAGTGCCAAGACGCTTTTGGAGCAGTTTATTTTCTTGAGGGAATTCTGTTACTCACATAACCTACAGGCTCTTTTCGGACATATAAAGCGTAATCCGGATAGAATGCTTATGAAGGATGAAGTCCTTAAGCCAATTGGACAGGGTTCTCCAAGTGCAAGCTTTTATTCCAGCCCTTTTTCTCATAGTAGAGGCTGGCAGATGGTAAATGGAAAGTCTATGCCTCAAGAAGTTGCTGTAACAAGAAAGTATGACAGTCTTGATACAGTTGCAAACCGTTTTGTGAAGTTTGCTTTGAAAAAATTCAACCTGATATGTAGAGAACTCTGTTCAAGTCTTGATGCCGCAAAAGGAAAAAATGCAGGACAGAATATGTATACGGAGTGCTATCGGGAGGCTTTAGAGATTCAAAGAATTACTGATGACATTTTGAGAGATCATTTCTTTGATGATGTAAGAGAACTTACGATTATGCCGCAGAATAATCAGGTACTTGAAAAGAGAGAAGGATATAGACAAGTCTTTTACGCAGCAGCTATGGTTGATCTTGCTCTTCAGTTGAATTGGGAGGGTGAGCAGGAGGCCTATAGCGGAGAATCTAAAAATACGGCATTACTGTATGAGTATTGGTTGTTTTTTGAACTTAGAAAAATTATCAGTTCAATCGATAATTGCCAATGTGTACAGGCTTCTGAAAAGCCGTTCATCAATACTGACAATGGTCTAACTATTTCATTAAGCGAAGGTCAGACTTCTTGTCAGGCATTTCTTCTTCCTGATTTGGGTACAAGGGTGAATCTGTATTATAACAGGACCTTTTCAAGGGAAGAGTTTTCCAATACAAAGTATGCAGGATCATATTCAAGGCCGTTTAGACCGGATTACACGCTAGAAGTGTATCCTTCGGATTATCTTAAACCTGAAGATGCCGTCAGAGAAGGTGCGGTAAGCTACATTCATTTTGATGCGAAGTACAGGATAATGGATTTAAGATCTTTTATCGGACCTGATGAAAATGAAATGACAGAGGAGCAGATAAAGGAAGAAGTTGAAAATGATAAACAGGATAGCGTAACGAATACATACAAGCGAGGAGATCTTCTGAAAATGCATACATACAATGATGCAATTAGAAGAACTGTAGGAAGTTACGTCCTGTATCCTGGAGATTTTGATTCAAAGACAAAGAATTACAGACTCTTTGAGGAGGTTCTTCCAGGAGTAGGTGCTTTTGCAATTAAACCAAGTATTCAGACGGACAGTGAAAATGCATTGAAGGATTTTATATATGAAATCATTGAAGCACGTAGCAGAAAATACAGCAGACTTAACCGTATGTTGTCTTATAGCAACCTTGTACTTGGTGAACCTGCGATTAGTATGTTAGATAAAAGAACTACAGGTAAGGAAAAGGACAATAAGAATATCCATAATGATTTGTGTGTTATCGGTTATTTGAGACCTGATTATTATGAGTTGCTGAGCAGAGAAGACCTTTTATCTGAAGGCAGGACTTTTGTTTTTTATTACTATGCTATCAAGGGCGAATCAGTGTATTCACATCATGAAGATATAGGAAAAGCAAAGTATATTCGCTTTTATCAGAATGATATAAATGCTACGGGTAGATATGAAATAGAGCCGCTTAAAGGAATCATAAAATCAAGTGAATTGGTTTCAAAAAAGCAGCTTGATGATCTACTGACAGAGAATGGCTCTAACGATGGTAAAGAAAGATCCGCAGATTTTTATTATGTTCTTAAGGTGGAGGTAGTAAGCTGCACTGAGCCAAAGATTAGCTGTAATAATAGTGATTTGAATGGCGTGAATGGAAATGATACATTCAGTCCGCATTCACCTAAGGTTGTAACTGAAGATTGGTTATTAGTGAAATCTCGAAAGCTGGTGAAGTAATATGAGCGATAAGCTTACACCTGAAAAAAGAAGCTGGAATATGAGCCGGATTAAAGGCAAGGATACAAAAATTGAGGTGGAAGTTAGAAAATATCTGTTTTCAAAAGGATATCGCTTCAGAAAGAATGATAAAAGATATCCCGGTAAGCCGGATATTGTCCTGCCAAAGTATCATGTGGCTATATTTGTTCATGGCTGCTTTTGGCATCGGCATGAAGGATGTAAAGATGCGACAACACCAAAAACGAAAACGGAATTTTGGCTTGAGAAGTTTGATAAAAATGTCAAAAACGACCAGATAAAACAGGAAAAGCTTAGGGAGCTTGGGTGGAAGGTAATTGTTATCTGGGAGTGTGAGTTAAAAAAGAATTTTATTATGACCATGGAATGGTTAGAACAAGAAATAAAATGTCATAATGTTGAAGGGAGCTTGAGATAGATGGGCTTGATAGCACCGATTAGTGCGATAAATTCATGGGAAGGTTATAAATATCAGGGTAATATAGCACTGTATGTCACTCTTTCTTATATAAAAGATATTTTGACAAAACAGGAATCCTTAGATGACTATGATGTTCAGATTGAGGGAGAGGAAGATTTTGCTTTACTAAAGAATGGTCAATACAAGTCATTGCATCAGGTGAAGCTAGGGGCAGTTAACCTTGATGATAATGATAAATTTGCTTTTATTGCTGAGATTATTCAAAATGGCGCAGAGCTAGGGTATTTTCATGTCAATTCAAATAAGCATATACCAAGTGATTTTTTAGAAAAAGCGTGTTCTGTTATTTCGAATTTGAATATCGAATTTCAAAAAGCGGTTGTTTCAAAAGATGATTTGAATTCGGCAGATAATCCGGACGATTATATTGTATTGGAATCTGTTACAGCTAATAATGCGAAGGCTTCGAAATATAGCATAATTAAATATAACACAAGAGGAAAAAAGGATCGAAGTTCTGTTGAGAATGCTATTGAAAATATAAGAAACGAACTTCAGCAACATGTGAATGAAATAGATAATAGGAAGCAGATTTATTTAGATGCTAACCCGGATGGAGTTGAAGACAGGTGTTTTATTGAAGAATGGCCAACAAAATTTGATGATATAAATGAAGTAAAAAGGCAGGGCATTCAGCTAATTAAAGACATAGTTGCTATGGTGCATCCTGAGTGGACATTTGCGGATGATAAATATTGTGGTTTCTTGTATGAACAGGGGATAGGCCTTATAGAACAGAATGTGACGGATTTTTTTATTCAAAAGAATAAGAATGATAAATGTATTATCTCATTTAGTGATTTTTATAGATTAATAGTTAAAGATTATTATCGCAATTATGACGATAGCAAAGAGTTTAAGTATTTTCTAGTACTGAAACAAATAGATGAGGTGTTTATAAAGTTTAGAGAAGATAATTGTAATCAAAATAATTGTGAACAGTGTACAGATGCTGAAACCTGTAATCTGTTGAAACAACTTACAGAACTGTCGGGGAGGGAGATTGAAGAACAGCATAGCTTGGTCTTTAATCTTCTTCTGCAGGAACCAACCGATAGCATCAATAATCTTCCAAGTGATGAAACAATCGAAACACAATTGGTTGAACTGTTAAAGGAGTTGTCTGTCTTAACATTGAATGAGAAAAACATAATTACAGCTTCATTGAATAAAGAATTTTATTGGTTATCACTTGACGATAGTCGTAAAAAGGAAAAACTTAGAGAAAAAATACAAAAAGGAATGAGAGAAAATCCAGATAAATCGTTCCTATACGAGTGCGATACTTTAATTACTGGTCGTCTAAATGATGAGACATTTAAGATAGACGGTTCAAATGTGAATATACTTGAAAAAAATCAGCTGGAAGAAATAAGAGATATTGTTTCTTGCAATATAGAAGATGAAAAGGCTGATTGTAATAAACCCAAAATAATACGCTTGGTTGATGCTGAGCAGGCTAAAGAGGAATTACTGTAATGAGAGAGTTGATACAACAGATTTTTAGAGCATATGGATTTGGTGAAAAGTGGCAAGATGACAGTATTGAGTTTTATTCTGCCGAATCAGAAGAGAAGACAAGCTTTTTTCTGATTGATTATATCGAAGCAACGGACGAAGGCATAACAGATTTCGAAATGCTAACGATGTTAAAGAGGCTTGAAAAAGATTATATCGATGAGAGTACAAATGGAAAGGGCGTAAAAAGAAAAATTCAGGAGTTGTTTGTGAATGATAATGCAAGTATAGCTGCTCAAATCGACAAAAACACATCTGCAATTTTTCCAATCAAATTGGAATCCTTAAACAATTTGGATAAGTATAGGAATTTAATCTATTCGGTTGAAGAATCACCTCACTATTTTAGAAGGTTTGTTTTACCCTATACTGACAAGCAGGTGGATGAATTAAAAAAAATAATCTCTGATTATCCAGAGAAAAAAATCGTGAATTTATTGAGTGAGATTGCTAATCAGGAAGATGCATATTATGAACTTGCCGCACATCGAAACTTAGATAATGCTTACGAATTGGTGATAAGATTATTCTCTAAAATACCTTTTTTACAATATAATTTTGTTGCACAGCAAAAACCAATGTCGGTTGAGAAGCGGATTGAATCGGAAATGGACGCTGAATTGCTTAAATATCATACTTTGATTTGTGATAACTGCGTGGATATAGACGAGTACATAAAAGCTTCAAATTTGCCTGACGATGATGCTGCTATTGAGGCTGAGATGAAAAAGAGAATGGAAAAGAGGGGATAAGATGCAGTATAGAGTAAAGTCCGTCAGACTTAAGAATTTTAAGTGCTTTGATGGTTCAAAATATTATGAATTTGTTTTAGATGATACAAAGAATCCTATCATTCTCACTGGGCCGAATGGATTTGGGAAAACAACATTCTTTGACGCGATTGAATTGGTTTTTTCAAATAAAATAACTAGGTTCAATGAGGCTATTGAAAAAGGAAATACTGATTTGCAAAAAAATGTATTACTGAATGAAGCAGATTCTGATGGTTATATAGTTTGCACTTTAATAAATGAAAATCGTGAGTGTTTGACATTAATTGCAAGAATAGATCATGGAATGCACAAGGTTAACTATTCGGATTCTATAACGTATGGAATTATAAATGAGAGTGTCTCAACTGAAAACCTAGATGTATGTATTAGAGAATATTCAGACTGGAGAAAAAGTATATCTGAATTTGATGTACTAAAGTATTCTAAAGAGAATTTTGCTGTTTATTATTATGTATCTCAAGCTGAATCCGTACATTTTTTGAAACAGTCTATAAGTCAACGAAAGGATGCAATGAATGCGCTACTTGACTTGGGAGATGTGGATAATTGGGTAAAATTTCTTCAGGAAAAATTAATAGGTAAAACCGCATCATCACCTAACGTTGTAATAAATGAAGAAATCAAATCGTTGGATGTTAAGATAAATGAAGATATTGATCAGCTTAAGGCATTTGGTGCTATTGATGAATCAGGTTGCGAATTTAAATTTTTCAACATTATTAATCTTCGAGATATGGATAGTGCTCCACTTTGGGATTCCGAAAAACTTGAAGAGGTCGATGCATCAGAACTTGAACGCGGAGTAAAGGATATTGATAGAATTTCACATTTTGTCAATGACTATGATGACTATAAGAATCATTTGTGGAACAAAAAACTTGAAGCTGCAATGGTTAACGGGGTAGACGATTGTTTATTAAGCCGTGGCTATGTGAAGGATAAAAAAATAGATATTGATGGCATTAAGCATATCATTGAGTCGAAGAATCGAGTCATAACGATTTTTAATAATAGTGCTTTTTTAAGGAGTAAAGAGATTGTTCCAGGTGATTATAGTGCAGATGGAATGAGAAAATTAAAGCAGTTATTTCCAGAAAGTGTTCTCTTTGATATTGAAGATGTTCAAAGTATGTGCACAAATTTAATTGAAATGAGTAAAAGGCTTTCCTCTAAACAGGCTGTAATAAAGAAGATGGAAAGTGCAAGAATTGCATTGTATGAAGCAAATGAGGAATTTGATAAAAACACAGATAAATGCCCATACTGTGGACATCAGTATGGAGAATCAATAAAACTGAAGGAGGCATATGAATCGGCTCATGCTCTTTTAGAAAAAGAAAATGGTGAGGAATTAAGGAAATATAATGAGCTATTAAAACAGTTGGAGGAAGTCGTTAAAGAATCAAAAGATGCTTTGAATAAAGAAATCGGTTCTCTTAGTGATTCTGGTGTAACTGTTCTATTAGATGAGGTAAGACGATTGTCTGCATTTATTTCAGATAAGAAGAGAATAGAAGATGTAGAAATGCTTATTCCATTGGTCGCAGTGGATAAAGCTTTTGAAGACATGGGCAAACCAGAACAGAAAAATGAACTACAAAGGATGTTTATAGAAGCAAAGAAAGTTTTTTCTAGCGAAGATTTCACGAATAATTTATCTTTGTATGCTTATGATTCTTTATTAGAGGAATATCCTGATATAGAGTGGACGGAGCAAAATCTATTACAGGATGAAAAAATGGTAGAAAACAAGAAAGGTTATATTAAAGCAGCGATAAATTCCAAGAGGAATGAAAAAGCTAATGAAATTAAGGCTCGCATTAAGAAAAATATTAGAAAATGGCAAGCTTTAAAGGCAATTAGAGAAGATTTGAAGAATATACAGAGGGTGTACTCTGATGCAATTGAATCCTATAAGAATCAGATTTTGAAGAGACTGAGAGTGCCGTTACTAATCTATACGGGAAAAATTCTACAGGATTATCAGAATGGTTTAGGGGTTTTCATCAGCAAAGATGAAATGCGTTTTGTAACAAATGGTGATGTGAAGCACGATATCCTTAACACGTTTAGTTCAGGGCAGTTATCGGGCTTTGTTTTGGCGTTCTTATTTTCTATGAATAAGCAATATGTAAAAGAATCAGAAGATGATCTTGGTTTTATTCTTATAGATGATCCGGTACAGACAATGGATGATATTAATATTTCGTCCATGATAGAAGTTCTGCGAAATGATTTTAAAGATAGACAGATTATTTTATCAACTCATGAAACTGATAAGGAAAACTACATTTTGTATAAGTTCTTTAAGTACAATAGAATTGGACAATCATTTAATGTTAAGGATCAATTGTATGGGGTTTGATTGGAATGGGGACAACTGTAAATGGATGATAATGAGTCTAGAAAAATAAGTAATATAGGTTCTTCGCTTGCAGAAAGCTTGAGACCATTGTATGAGATTGGAAATTACTTAGGAGAATTAGTTAAAAAGAGTGCAGAATGGTACAACGAAGTATTTAAGCCACTTCAAGACTTCGGACGAGAGATTCGAGCAAAACTTGTCAATATATCGGAGGTTGCATCTGCTGCTTTTAAACCACTTTTAGTAGCAGATAAACTAGGCAAGCACCAGTATGTTATTTGGGAATATATGACGCTGGAATTTGTGGATACTATTTATAAGTCCTCAAATGTAGACAAAGAACTACGACTCATGTATGAGAAGGATAAGTATAGGTTATTTTATTCTCTTTCGCAGGAATGTATTAATTGTTTAGATGGAAATAATGCACGTATTCTTTCTCAAGCAATAGATTCATTTTCGTTTAAAAATTACGATTTATGTGCTATAGGGATTACTGTGGTCATTGATGGTGAATTATCGGTGGTTACAGGCAATCCGGGCACGAATATTAAGCGAAGATTAGAACCTTTGCTCGGGAAATTAGATGGCGATGAAGTTTTGAGTGAAGATGAATATTCACTTTTTTCATTATATTTAACCGTTGATGCAACCATGAAGACATTTGCAGCATCATCTGATTTTGGTAATGAAAAGGAGCCTCAATATATCAATAGACATTGGACAATGCATGGAAGAACGCAACGCAGAAAAACAAAAATGGATTGCGTAAAATTGTTAAGGTTTTTATATGCAATTATTCTTCTAGATAAAATTGAAAAAGAGGATACATTTGAGTTTGAAAAAAGGGTGGTTTGATGAGAGATTTGTTTGATGGAACAAAACGAATAGGTGAAGACATTAGTTTTGATGATCTTGTCGATTTTTCAGCTGAGGATGAAGTTGCTTCCTCGGTTATTCGTGATGCTTCATCTGAGGGTACCTCAACACAGGCTGGATTGCAAACAAGAAGTCTTCAATCGGCTATGGACAACTATGCCGCAGCAATGAATCAGTCTGCTATAGCTAAGTCTACAGGGCTTCCGGTAAAAACACCAACGCAACAATATAAAGGATTTGCAGCAGAAGAATATTTCAAAAATACTATGAAAATAAATGCTCTTGCAAAGGGGGTATCCGATTCTAAAATCGGTATTTACACAAAAGGACAGATGCCGGATGGTACTGTCCTTTCTGGTATAGATATGGAAACGGATATTTCTATTTGGACAAGAGAGCATCCGTGGGATAAGCCAATGAGAACGGCTGATTACCAATCTAAAATTCATAATAAAGCTTCTGCATATGCTAAGGATATGAAAAATCCGCAGTATCAGGATGTACAGTTTGTCGGCGGAGCAGGGCAGGGTGTAAATGATACTGTGAAAGTTGATATTGGAAGAAAAACTATCACTTCTGATTCAATAACGCCAGAAGAGGCTGCTGAACTGGCTGAACAGATGAAAGCTCAGTCGACACCAGAGTACTCGAAAAGACAAGAAAAACTTGATGAGTTGAATAAGGTAAATTTGGGCAGAGCTGTTAAAGCTGGTGCAGCTACAGGACTTATTCTTACCACGGTTCAAGAAATTGTTGGCGTAATAAAGAACGCAAAGGATCTGCCGGAAGATCAGTTTGTTCAAAGTATAGAACATATTTTGTGTGGAACAGTCGAAGGTGGAGTGCGTGGAGGTGCAATTGCTGGATCTGTTCAATTATTTGGCAAGATGCTTGGAAAAGAAGTGGCAGCAAATTCACTGGAAGCTATCCCTGTTATGGCAACTGCGAATGTGGCTGTAGATTTTGCCAAAGATCTCTATAAGTGTTTTGTGACACAGACGATAGATACAGATGACCTTTTATGTAATTCCGTCAATAATGTTTTTTCATCTACAGCTGGATTGAGATGCTAAACTAAAGTTGTAACAGTAACACTGATATTTATGATAAAATAATTCATATGAAAGTGAGGCTATTACAATGGCAGGAATCAAAAAAACTTATACCCCAGAGTTTAAGAAAAAAGTAG
>POVV01000667.1_pt1 | contig 19172 bp, 29 predicted proteins | sample 1560271 | NCBI WGS metagenome assembly POVV01 (sample SAMN08337232, study PRJNA429181) | Bioreactor metagenome, whole genome shotgun sequencing project. | biome: cows' rumen and soil; feature: anaerobic; isolation source: anaerobic chemostat enrichment culture, galacturonate as sole carbon... | reverse complement strand
GAGTATCTGTTTTACCCTGCCCTACCGTTAGACACCGTTATCATCCGAGGAACCTCTGCAGATACTGATGGCAATTTAACCTGCGAAGAAGAAGCGATGAAGCTGGAAATTCTTCAGGCAGTACTTGCTGCAAAACGTTTTGGCGGAAAAGTCATTGCTCAGGTTAAGAACCTTGCTCAGAAAGGAACCCTTCATCCTAAGCAGGTGGTAGTACCCGGCAATTTTATTGATGCCATCGTAGTCTGTGACGATCCGCAGCAAGACCATCGACAAACGTCGTCCTGGTTCTACGATCCTTCTTACTGCGGCAACTTAGTGGCGCCTGCCAGTAAAGTCGAAAAGCTACCGCTGGACATACGTAAAGTCATTGGCCGGCGCGCCTGTCAGTTTCTCTATCCCGAATGCGTTATCAATCTGGGTACCGGAATTCCTAACGACGTCATCGGAACCATCATTCACGAAGAAGGCATCAGCGATGAAATTACCATCACCGTTGAATCAGGGATCTATGGTGGGGTTCAAGCCGGAGGAGTGGATTTTGGTATTGGTAAAAACCTGACAGCGATGATCAACCACCAAGAACAAATGCTGTATTACAACGGTGTCGGCGTAGATATCACTTATATGGGTGCGGGAGAAATGGACGCTAACGGACATATCAATGCAACCAAAATGGGCGACCGATGCACCGGAGCCGGTGGGTTTATCGATATAACTCAAAATGCACACCACGTCGTGTTTTGTTCAACCTTTACCGCTAAAGGGCTTGAGGTCGAATTTAGTCACGGAAAAGTAAACATTATTCGCGAAGGTTCAATTAAGAAGCTAGTCAGCCATATCAACCAGATTTCCTACAACGGTGAGATAGCCCGCGGCAAAAAGCAAAAGATGCATCTGGTTACAGAACGAGCCGTGTTTGAACTCACAGAACAAGGGCCAATGCTGATTGAGATAGCACCCGGCATCAACCTCGAATCAGACATTCTGCAACAGATGGAATTTATGCCACTGATCTCTGACTCCTTAAAACTAATGGATTCCTCACTGTTCTCTGAACCTAACTTTGATCTTAAAAGCACGCTGACCAACGGTTGAGTTAATTTTCTATTCATCATTAATCTGCCGTTGTCCATAACGGCTAAATAAAAACATAAGGAATGCACTATGTCATTAAAAAATAAGGTCGCCATTATCACAGGTTCAGGGCGAGGACTTGGCCGAGGTATTGCTCAGGTATTGGCTGAACAGGGGGCTGCTGTCGTTATATGTGACGTCGATAAAGAAAGTGGCACTAACACGGTACAAGAGCTCACTGATGCGGGACATAAAGCCATTTTTATTCCCTGCAATATTGCGATACGTGATGAAGTCAATCACCTGTTTTCAGAGGCAGAGCAGCAACTTGGTCCGATCGATATTTTGGTTAATAACGCGGGGATCAACCGAGATGCCATGCTGCATAAATTGACCGAAGAAAACTGGGATCTGGTCATGGATATTAATCTAAAGGGCACTTTTCACTGCATGCAGGAAGCCACTATTCGCATGCGTGAACGCTCTGCCGGACGGATCATCAATATTTCATCAGCTAGCTGGCTGGGTAATATCGGGCAAGCTAACTACGCAGCCTCCAAAGCCGGTGTAATCGGGTTAACTAAAACAGCCTGCCGGGAGCTGGCCCGTAAAGGGGTTACGGTAAATGCGATTTGCCCGGGGTTTATTGAAACCGATATGACTAAATCTGTACCGGAAAAAGTCTGGGACATTATGGTCAGCAAAATACCGGCAGGATATGCAGGAGACCCGAGAGACGTTGGAAACTGCGTTGCTTTTTTAGCCTCTGATGAAGCTCGCTATATCAATGGCGAAGTGATTAACGTTGGCGGCGGCATGGTGCTGTAAGGAAAATAAAATGAAAAATGAAAATGATATTGTTGTTGTCAGCGGTGTACGTACTGCAATAGGTACCATGGGCGGAAGTTTTAAAGATGTCCACCAACACGATTTAGGTGCAGCCGTAATCAGAGAGGCCGTGGTTCGCGCTGGTTTAAAACCGGAACAAATAGACGAAGTTGTGGTAGGTAACGTCGGGCAAATTGCTGAAAGCGGTTTTATTGCCAGAATTTGTCAGTTACGGGCCGGATTACCTAATGAGACAACATCCTACTCCGTCAATCGCCAATGCGGCTCAGGCCTTCAGGCAATCGTCGACTGTATGATGGAACTTCAAACGGGAAATGCTGAGATTACCGTAGCCTGCGGAACGGAGAACATGACACAGCTTCCCTACTATATCCGCAAAGCCCGCTATGGCTATCGTTTGGGCCACGGCGAACTGGAAGATGGAATCATCTCTATCCTGACGTGGCCGGAAGGCCCCTATCACAACGGAATGACGGCTGAGTTTACTGCTGAACGATTCAATATAACTCGCGAAGCTATGGATGAATTCGCCTGGAATAGCCAACAAAAAGCATTGGCTGCAATTAAAGCCGGCCATTTTGAATCACAGATCTTACCGTTAGAAATCAGAGAAGGAAAAAATACCCGTATCTTTGATACTGACGAACACCCGCGTGATACGCCTAAAGAGAAATATGCCCAGTTAAAACCAGCCTTCAAAAAAGACGGAACGGTAACGGCAGCGACTTCATCTGGTATCAACGATGGTGCTGGTGCTTTAGTTATCACAACCAGAGCCAAGGCAGAGCAACTCGGCCTCCCCATTAGAATGGTTATTCGTGGCTGGGCCGTTGCAGGATGTGAAGCCGAAATCATGGGCTTTGGCCCGGCTCCCGCAACGAAGAAGCTGATGAAAAAGCTGAATATGTCGGTTCATGACATTGACCTTATTGAGTTAAATGAAGCCTTTGCTGCCCAATCGTTGGCGGTGATCAACGATCTCAAACTCGATCCTGCGAAAGTAAACGTCAATGGTGGTGCCATTGCGCTTGGCCACCCCGTTGGTGCCAGCGGAGCCATCATTTCCGTCAAGCTAATGTACGAAATGGAACGACGCAATCTGAACACCGGTTTAGCCACTATGTGCATCGGCGGTGGACAAGGCATTTCCGTACTGTTTGAGCGTGAACGTTAATAAAACGATAAGGAGGAGCGTATTGCTCCTCCTCATTTAATAAACCTTCAGCCCGAATTTTTAAAGGACGGTTATGAATATTGTTATCGCTGTAGATTCATTCAAAGGGAGCTGTACCGCTCAACAGGCTTGCGAAGCTATCGCTTCTGGCTTAATCCGCTACTGCCCTGATATCACTACCAGTCAGTTACCGATTGCCGATGGCGGAGAAGGGTTATTACAAATACTGAATGCCAGCCCATTATTAAAGGGAAAAACAAATAGAAAAATGGCTGTCACTGGCCCTTATGGTCAGCAGATCAATGCCGAATATATCACCTTAGGTAAAGATAAAGCCATTGTAGAAATGGCGCAGGCCTGTGGATTAGAGCTGACGCCAAAAACGCTCAGAAACGCCCCAAAGGCTTCATCATACGGGCTCGGCCAGTTAATTAATCAAGTTTTAGATGAAGGCATTAGGCATATCATCATTGGCCTTGGAGGAAGTGCTACCAATGATGGCGGCATCGGGTTTGCCCAAGCTCTAGGCGTACAGTTTTTTGATAAAGATAACAACCTTATTCCCGAGCCTGCCACCGGTGAAGACCTTATTCGCATTTATCGTATCGACTTAGGCAAACTACACCCGGCAGTCAAAGATTCGCGCTTTGAAGCCTCATGTGATGTCAATAATCCTCTGCTCGGCCCCAATGGCGCGACGCATATTTATGGCCCACAAAAAGGGGCAAATCAGCAACAGCTGCAACAGCTGGAAATGGGTATGGTTAATTATCATCGGGTTCTATGCCATCAGCTAAACAATGATACAAACCTCACGCCGGGCGCGGGAGCTGCCGGGGGAATGGGAGCTGCATTAATGTGGTTTACTCAGGCAAAGCTTAGACCGGGTATCGAGCTAGTCCTTGAGCTATTAAATGCTGAGTCGCTCATACGCAATGCAGATTTAGTTATTACAGGCGAAGGGAAATTAGATAAACAAAGTAGCTTTGGTAAGGCTCCGGTGGGCGTCGCTAATCTGGCTGCAGCATATAATAAACCGGTCATAGCACTCGCTGGTTCTCTTGGCGACGGCTCAGAGACTCTTTATCAACATAATATTAATGCCATGTGGTCTATCTGTCCTGGCCCGATATCGTTAGAAGATTCAATGAAAAATGCAGAAGCACTGTTATCAGATACGGCAGAGGCATTAATCCGAACTATTCATATAGGAATGCGACTAAAGGCCCAATAAAGCACAACGCTTCAGTGACAAAGCACATTTCACATTATGATTGAGAATTTCACAGCAAAGGATAGTTAGTATGCTTATCACCTTAGAGTTAGCGAATACTATTGTTAAACGAGCAATGAGTATTATTCATCATAATGTGAATGTTATTGATCATCAGGGAATTATTATCGCTTCAGGTGAAAATCATAGAGTTGGTGAACGTCATGAGGTGGCCTATGAGGTGATCAAAAGCCGCCAAAGAATGATCATAGAAAATACTCAACAAGCATCAAAATATAAAAATGTTCAACTTGGAATAAACCATCCAATTATCGTAGACGACCAGGTGGTGATGGTTATCGGAATTAGCGGCAATCCAGTGGCGATAGGCCGGTATGCGGAGTTAGCCGTATTAGCAGCCGAGCTTTTAGTAAAGCAATCGCTAGATATTCGTGAAATGAATTGGCAATATCGCATTCGAGATTTACTGCTAAAGCAATATTTAGAACTTGGTGATACACCAAAAGGAATTGAGGCCAGATACCAACTAGAACAGCAAGATATCAATTTAAGTGAGGTCGTTCTGCCACTGATAATTAATATTGAGACCGGGGGTAATCTTCAGAGTAGAACCATTGATAACATATTGAATGAACTGTCAAACATACTAAAATCCCAACGAGTGATACTGCTCAGTACCGATGAGATATTACTGTTACTCACTGAAACAAAAGAATATGAGCAATTACTTAATAAAATTAATGCTTTTATGGAAACCCAATTAAGCCATTACACCATAGGTGTAGGAATTGAATCTGATGCCCCGACAGTATTTCGTCAATCCATATTTATGACTAAGGAAATGATTAAATATTGTAAGCAATTTCACCCGATGCTTCGAATCATCAACGGAAAGCAGTTCGCTTTTAGTGGATTATTAAATGAAGTTAAAGGCAGCCATTTTACCAGCTACTTTAATCAAAGAATTAACAAACTTCTGGCATTTAGCACTGGAAATACTCTGCTCAAGACATTAAGCAGCTATATCGATAATAATGCAGAAATAAATAATACGGCCCAAACCTTGGGTATTCACAGGAACACGCTAACTTATCGTCTACATCAAATAAAAGAGATAACATCATTGGATCCGTTCGTATTTAAGGAACTTAGCCAATTAATGATAGCGTTGTACTATCATCAAAAAACCTCAGATTAAAAATGTAAATAAACGATGAAGGCACTTGGCGAGCAGAAATGTTAGGAGAGTGCATTAACAGAAGGCTGGATATAAAAAGATACTTAGAATCTTCTTATATCCAGCCTCCCGTCCCATCTTCTCTACGTGCTTCGCTTTACGCTGATAACTTCCTTTTCCCTTCACATTTTTCTCTACCCGCTGCCGAAATAAAGGATCGTGTAACAGGGCCTGCAAGGCATTATCCTGTATTTTCCCTTTCTTATGCTGATATTTAGACATTTTAACCTCGTTAATTACTCTGATAGGATATCGATAAAACCGCCGCATCATACGCTATAAATATTAGATTGACTACTTAGTACGCAAATCCACTCTTGGTAACTCATTGGTAGCCCCATGTTCTAGAGCCTCAAGAATTGAGCAATAGGCACTACTATGAATACTACCGCAACATGCATCGCTTAAACGCTGCAAAGAAATCCGCATATGCTCTAACTCCCGCAGTTTTCGTTCGACAACCGCAAGTTGAGACTGAACAATCGATTTAGACTCTTGGCAGGTGTGCTGCTCTGGCTCAACCCGGATAGAAAGCAGCTCGGCAATGGATTCTAATGTGAAGCCAAGCTGTTTAGCATAACGAATAAATTTCAGCCGCTGCAGATCCTGTTCGGTATAGAGCCGGTATCCTCCCTCGGTCCGCACGTCATGAGACATCATTCCCTGTTTCTCATAATAACGAATGGTATCCGGTGTAACGCCGGCTAGCTTAGCAAGTTGCCCAATACGAAACATAACGCCCTCCAGCTTAAGGTATTACTCAGTCGATTAGATAGATAATACCAATAGATAACGTAATAACAATTTGTATTATATCACAACCAAATTTTAGACGTAAAAAAGCCGGGATAACCCGGCTTTTTCACACAGCGGTAGATTACTCTGCAGCTGCTTCTTCTGGAGCTTTTTCGGCACGATCAACTAACTCGATGTAAGCCATCGGAGCGTTATCACCTGCACGGAAACCACACTTCATAATGCGAGTGTAGCCACCTGCGCGGCTCGCAAAACGCGGGCCAAGCTCATTAAACAGTTTTGCCACGATCTCGTTATCACGAGTACGGGCGAATGCCAGACGACGATTAGCAACGCTGTCGGCCTTGGCAAGTGTAATCAGTGGTTCAACCACGCGACGCAGCTCTTTCGCTTTCGGCAGGGTCGTCTTGATGATTTCATGACGAACCAGAGAGCCGGCCATGTTACGGAACATAGCCTGGCGATGGCTGCTGTTGCGGTTCAGTTGACGACCACTCTTACGATGGCGCATGACCTTATCCTTCTCAGTAAAACCTTAACCTGTGATCCGGTTACTCGTCAGCAATGCTAGCAGGTGGCCAGTTTTCCAGGCGCATGCCCAGAGACAAACCACGAGATGCCAGCACATCTTTAATCTCAGTAAGAGATTTTTTACCTAAGTTAGGAGTTTTTAACAACTCAACTTCGGTACGCTGTACCAGATCACCGATGTAGTGGATAGCTTCTGCCTTAAGGCAGTTAGCGGAGCGGACAGTCAGTTCCAGATCGTCAACAGGGCGTAGCAAGATCGGATCGAACTCCGGCTTCTCTTCTTTAACTTCTGGCTGACGTACATCACGTAAATCAACAAAAGCTTCAAGTTGTTCAGCTAGGATGGTAGCCGCACGGCGAATCGACTCTTCCGGGTCAATTGTACCGTTAGTTTCCATCTCGATGACCAGCTTATCCAAGTCAGTACGCTGTTCTACACGCGCTGCTTCAACATTGTAGGCAATACGCTCTACCGGGCTGTAGCATGCATCAACCAACAGACGACCGATTGGACGCTCATCTTCTTCCGTATGAATACGGGCAGAAGCCGGCACATAACCACGACCACGCTGAACCTTGATACGCATACTAATAGATGCGTTTTCGTCAGTCAGATGGCAGATTAAGTGCTGAGGTTTGACGACTTCAACATCCCCATCATGGGTAATGTCGGCTGCGGTCACAGGGCCAATGCCAGACTTATTCAAGCTAAGAATAACTTCATCTTTACCATGAACTTTCACCGCCAGCCCTTTCAGGTTGAGCAGGATTTCAAGGATATCTTCCTGAACGCCTTCTTTGGTGCTGTACTCATGAAGTACACCATCAATCTCAACTTCAGTTACCGCACAACCCGGCATAGACGAAAGCAAAATGCGGCGTAGTGCGTTACCTAAAGTATGGCCGAAGCCACGCTCTAACGGCTCAAGGGTCACCTTAGCGTGAGTCGAACTAACTTGCTCGATATCCACTAGGCGTGGTTTTAGAAACTCTGTCACAGAACCCTGCATTGTGTCCTCTCTTTGGTACTAAACTTTACTTAGAGTAAAGTTCGACGATCAGGTGTTCGTTAATGTCCGCAGACAGATCGGAGCGCTCAGGAGTACGTTTGAAAACGCCTTCCATTTTTGCTGCATCAACTTCGATCCAAGTCGGCTTTTCGCGCTGTTCAGACAGCTCTAAAGCGGCTTTAACACGAGATTGCTTTTTCGCTTTCTCGCGTACGCTGACTACGTCATTCGGAGATACCTGGAAAGAAGCGATGTTAACAACGCGACCATTAACCATAACAGCTTTGTGGCTAACTAACTGACGTGCTTCTGCACGAGTAGCGCCGAAGCCCATACGATAGACCACATTGTCCAAACGCCCTTCTAAAAGCTGCAGCAGGTTTTCACCAGTGTTGCCTTTTAGACGAGTTGCTTCTTTATAATAATTACGGAATTGACGCTCAAGAACACCATAAATACGGCGAACTTTTTGTTTCTCACGTAACTGTACACCATAGTCAGACAGACGTGGCTTGCGCGCACCGTGCTGACCAGGAGCTTGTTCAATCTTACACTTGGTATCTATCGCGCGAACACCAGACTTAAGGAATAAGTCAGTGCCCTCACGACGGCTCAGCTTGAGCTTAGGACCCAAATATCTTGCCATTTTCTTTCTCCAACAATCCTAAAAGCAGTGGCGGTTATACGCGACGCTTTTTCGGAGGACGACAACCGTTGTGGGGAATCGGAGTCACATCAGTAATATTAGTGATGCGGAAACCAGCCGCGTTTAACGCACGGATAGTAGACTCACGACCTGGACCTGGGCCTTTAACCATGACTTCCAAGTTCTTAATTCCATACTCTTTTACTGCTTCTGCGCAGCGTTCTGCCGCTACTTGAGCAGCAAATGGAGTGGATTTACGCGAACCACGGAAGCCGGAGCCACCAGCTGTTGCCCAACCCAATGCATTACCCTGACGATCGGTAATAGTCACGATGGTGTTGTTAAAAGAAGCATGGATATGAGCCATACCGTCAGAAACTTGCTTTCTTACACGCTTGCGTGCACGAACAGGTGCTTTTGCCATTATTCAATCACCCCGATTATTTCTTGATCGGTTTACGCGGACCCTTACGGGTACGGGCGTTAGTTTTAGTACGCTGACCGCGAACCGGCAGACCACGACGGTGACGCATACCACGATAACAACCTAGGTCCATAAGACGCTTGATGCTCATGGTAACTTCACGACGTAGATCGCCTTCTACAGTGTACTTGGCAACTTCGTCACGCAGCTTCTCAATTTGCTCTTCAGACAGTTCACTGATCTTAGCACTTTCAGTAATACCACTAGCTACACAGATAGCCTGCGAGCGAGTCTTACCGATTCCGAAGATCGCAGTTAATGCGATTACGGTATGCTTATGATCAGGAATGTTAATGCCTGCTATACGGGCCACTATGCACTCCTACTATTTTATACAGCAACACTACTCTGAAAAGCCCGTTTTCAGGATACTCAAATAATGTTGCCATGACATACAAAAGATTGGCTGGCTAATCTAGCCAGCTCAATCACACTTTGCAAGAAAAATATGTCAAAACTTTAAACCTAACGACAATCAACCTTGACGTTGTTTGTGTTTTGGTTCAACGCAAATCACGCGAACAACGCCGTGGCGCTTGATGATTTTGCAGTTACGACATAACTTCTTGACGGAAGCACGAACTTTCATTTTAACTCTCCGTAACTTCTCAAGCTAGCCTGAATTAACGGCTATAGCCTTTCAGGTTTGCTTTCTTCAATGCAGACTCATATTGACTCGACATCATCAGAGTTTGCACTTGAGCCATAAAGTCCATGATGACGACCACTACGATAAGTAGAGAAGTACCACCAAAGTTGAAAGGTACTTTCATTGCGTCACGCATAAACTCCGGGATCAGGCAGATAAAGGTAATGTACATTGCACCAATGAAGGTTAAACGTGTCATCACTTTATCGATATATTTAGCCGTTTGCTCTCCCGGACGAATCCCTGGTACAAACGCACCGGACTTCTTCAGGTTATCTGCTGTTTCACGCGGGTTGAAAACCAACGCCGTGTAGAAGAAACAGAAGAAGATGATTGCAGACGCATAGAGTAACACATAAAGAGGTTGTCCGGGTTGCAAATACATAGAAATAGTTGTCAACCAGTTCCAACCTGTACCACCACCGAACCATGAGGCAATTGTCGCAGGGAACAGAATGATACTTGAAGCAAAGATTGCAGGTATTACACCGGCCATATTCACTTTCAACGGTAAATGGGTACTTTGTGCTGCGTAAACGCGACGGCCTTGCTGACGTTTCGCATAGTTAACGACAATACGTCGTTGGCCACGCTCAACAAATACAACAAAGAAAGTCACCGCGAATACTAAAACCGCAACCAATAGCAGCAGAAGAACATGTAAGTCACCCTGCCGAGCTTGCTCGATAGTCTGTCCAATGGCTGGAGGCAATCCGGCAACGATACCTGCAAAGATGATGATAGAAATACCGTTACCGATACCTCGTTCAGTCACCTGTTCACCTAGCCACATCAGGAACATTGTTCCGGTAACTAAGCTCACAACTGCAGTAAAGTAAAATGCAAAGCCTGGATTAATTACCAAGCCTGGCATTCCCATATTCGGAAGGCCGGTAGCAATACCAACCGACTGGAATATGGCCAGAACCAACGTGCCATATCGAGTGTACTGGCTTATCTTACGACGGCCAGACTCTCCCTCTTTCTTCAGTTCCGCTAACTTAGGATGAACCACGGTTAACAGTTGCACGATAATAGAGGCCGAAATATACGGCATAATACCTAATGCGAAGACAGAAGCACGACTGAGGGCGCCACCAGAGAACATGTTAAACATGTCAATGATGGTGCCTCTCTGATCTTCGACTAACTTAGCAAGCACAGTGGCGTCAATACCAGGAATTGGAATAAAAGAGCCAATACGGAAGACGATTAATGCGCCGACAACAAATAAGAGTCTGCGCTTAAGCTCGCCTATTCCGCCCTTTGCACTTTGAAAATCTAATCCCGGTTGCTTAGCCATCTGCTACTTATTCCTCAATTTTCCCGCCAGCAGCTTCGATTGCAGCACGAGCGCCTTTGGTGACACGCAGACCGCGCAGAGTTACCGGACGATTGATTTCACCTGAAAGCATAACTTTCGCGAATTCAATCTGTACGCCAACTACGTTTGCAGCTTTCAGCGTGTTCAGGTCAATAACCTCGCCTTCTACTTGAGCCAGTTCAGACAGACGAACTTCTGCCGTAACCATTGCTTTACGAGAAGTGAAACCGAATTTCGGTAAACGACGGTATAATGGCATTTGGCCGCCTTCAAAACCACGACGTACGCCACCGCCAGAACGAGAGTTCTGACCTTTGTGACCACGACCAGCAGTTTTGCCTAGGCCAGAACCAATACCACGACCTACGCGCTTAGGCGCTTGTTTTGCACCTTCGGCCGGAGCCAGAGTATTTAAACGCATCTCTTACTCCTCCACTTTAACCATGTAAGATACTAGGTTGATCATGCCACGTACAGCAGGAGTATCCTCGCGCTCTACAGTGTGACCGATACGACGCAGACCAAGACCAACCAGCGTTGCCTTATGCTTAGGCAAGCGGCCGATAGAGCTGCGAATTTGAGTAACTTTAATAGTCTTTGCCATTGCTAATTACCCCAGAATGTCTTCGACAGTTTTACCGCGTTTAGCGGCAACCATCTCAGGAGACTTCATATTTTCTAAGGCATCAATAGTTGCACGAACCACGTTAATTGGGTTAGTTGAACCATAAGCTTTAGCTAATACGTTACGTACTCCGGCGACTTCCAGAACGGCGCGCATTGCACCGCCGGCGATGATACCGGTACCTTCGAATGCAGGCTGCATAAACACGCGAGAACCTGTATGAGCACCTTTAACAGGATGCTGCAGGGTTCCGTTGTTTAACGCGACATTCATCATATTGCGACGGGCTTTTTCCATCGCTTTCTGGATCGCTGCTGGAACTTCACGCGCTTTTCCGTAACCAAAACCTACGCGGCCGTTACCATCACCAACTACTGTCAGTGCGGTAAAACTGAAAATACGACCACCTTTAACGGTTTTAGATACGCGGTTAACCGCGATCAGCTTTTCCTGCAGTTCGCCAGCTTGTTTCTCGATGTGAGACATCTTACACCTCTACCTTAGAACTGAAGGCCAGCTTCGCGGGCAGCATCTGCCAGCGCCTGGACTCTACCATGATATTGGAAACCAGAACGGTCAAAAGATACTTTCGTAATCTCTTTGGCCAACGCGCGCTCAGCAATAGCTTTACCTACAGCTGCTGCGGCATCTTTGTTTCCGGTATACTTCAATTGTTCTGTAATAGCCTTTTCTAATGTAGAAGCGGCTGCCAGAACTTCCGAACCGTTCGGTGCGATAATCTGCGCATAAATATGACGCGGAGTACGGTGAACCACCAGGCGAGTCGCACACAGTTCTTTGATCTTGCGACGTGCGCGGGTCGCACGACGGATACGAGCTGCTTTCTTATCCATAGTGTTACCTTACTTCTTCTTAGCCTCTTTGGTACGCACGACTTCGTCGGCGTAACGAACACCCTTACCTTTATAAGGCTCAGGACGACGGTAGGCACGCAATTCTGCTGCGATCTGACCGATAACTTGTTTATCAGTGCCTTTCAACACGATTTCAGTTTGGGTCGGACACTCAGCGGTTATGCCTGCTGGCAGTTGGTGTTCAACTGGATGAGAAAAGCCTAAGGCTAAATTCACCACGTTGCCTTTAACTGCAGCACGATAGCCTACGCCTACCAGCTGTAGCTTCTTAGTGAAGCCTTCAGTAACACCGATAACCATTCCGTTAACCAGTGAACGCACGGTACCCGCTTGGGCCCATCCGTCTACAAAACCTTCGCGCGGAGCAAAAGTAATTGCATTATCTTCCTGTTTAACTTCAACGGCATCATGGACTGTACGAGACAGCTCGCCGTTTTTACCCTTAATTGTTATAACCTGACCGCTGAGTTTTACCTCTACGCCAGCAGGAATAACGACGGGTGTTTTTGCAACACGAGACATTGTATTCCTCCTGATTAAGCTACGTAGCAGATAATCTCGCCACCAAGACCAGCTTGGCGTGCTGCGCGATCGGTCATGACACCTTTAGAGGTGGAAATAACAGCGATACCTAAACCAGCCATTACCTTTGGTAGCTCATCTTTTCTTTTATAGATGCGCAGACCTGGACGGCTGACTCGCTGAATGCTTTCCACAACTGGCGCGCCCTGGAAGTACTTTAAAGTCACTTCCAGTTCAGGCTTGGTGTCGCCTTCAATTTTGTATTCTTCAATATAACCTTCTTCCTTCAGCACGTTGGCAATAGCCACTTTTAGCTTGGAGGAAGGCATAGTGACCGCAACTTTGTTCGCGGCCTGACCGTTTCGGATACGGGTCAGCATATCCGCGATCGGATCTTGCATGCTCATCTGTCTCTACTCCCGTGATTCAATGGTGATATTACCAACTAGCCTTTTTCAGACCCGGGATTTCACCGCGCATAGCGGCTTCACGGACCTTAATACGGCTCAACCCAAATTTGCGCAGGACGCCATGTGGACGACCTGTCTGACGGCAACGGTTACGTTGACGACTTGGACTGGAATCACGCGGAAGAGTTTGCAGTTTAAGCACTGCGTTCCAACGGTCTTCGTCAGATGCATTCACATCAGAGATAATCGCTTTAAGTTCTGTACGCTTAGCGAAGAACTTGTCTGCTAATTTCACACGCTTAACTTCACGTGCTTTCATTGATTGCTTAGCCATTAGTAACCCTACCTTACTTGCGGAACGGGAAGTCAAAGGCAGCCAGCAGAGCGCGGCCTTCTTCGTCAGATTGCGCAGAAGTGGTAATGGTAATATCCAAACCACGAACGCGATCGACTTTGTCATAGTCGATTTCTGGGAAGATAATCTGCTCACGTACGCCCATACTGTAGTTACCACGACCATCAAATGACTTAGGATTTAAGCCACGGAAGTCACGGACACGAGGTACAGCAATAGAAATCAGACGCTCTAAAAATTCCCACATACGTTCACCACGTAGGGTCACTTTACAGCCGATCGGATAGCCCTGGCGGATTTTGAAGCCGGCAACTGAGTTGCGTGCTTTGGTGATTAGTGGCTTTTGGCCACTGATCGCTGCTAAGTCTGCTGCTGCGTTATCCAGCAGTTTTTTATCAGTGATCGCTTCACCAACACCCATATTAAGGGTGATCTTCTCGACCCGAGGGACTTGCATGACAGATTTGTAGCTAAACTGTTCTACCAGTTTATTTACTACCTGTTCTTTGTAGTAATCATGCAGTTTCGCCATCGTACTACTCCAAATTACTTGATAGTTTCGCTATTAGATTTGAAGAAACGGACTTTTTTGCCGTCTTCAAAACGAAAGCCTACACGGTCAGCCTTACCTGTAGCTGCGTTGTAGATTGCAACGTTAGAAACTTGAATTGCAGCTTCTTTTTCAACGATGCCACCTGGTTGGTTCAGGGCCGGAACCGGCTTCTGATGTTTCTTAACCAGGTTAATACCTTCAACAACAATCTTACTGGAAGACAGAACATTCTTAACTTTACCGCGTTTACCTTTATCTTTACCGGTTAACACGATAACTTCGTCATCACGACGGATTTTCGCTGCCATGATTCGCTCCTTAGAGTACTTCTGGGGCCAGAGAGATAATTTTCATGAATTTTTCATTACGTAATTCACGAGTTACCGGTCCAAAAATACGCGTGCCGATTGGTTGCTCACTGTTGTTATTTAAAATAACGCAAGCATTACCATCGAAGCGAATGACAGATCCGTCAGGGCGACGAACACCCTTTCTGGTGCGCACCACTACCGCTTTAAGCACATCACCTTTCTTAACCTTACCGCGAGGAATTGCTTCCTTGATGGTAATTTTGATGATGTCGCCTACGCCTGCGTAGCGACGGTGCGAGCCACCCAGAACCTTGATACACATTACGCGACGTGCGCCAGAGTTGTCAGCGACGTTAAGCATAGTCTGTTCTTGGATCATTTTAGTGCTCCGCTAATGTCAACTACTAAGGACCCTCACGGGTCGTTTAAAAACCCCCATACATCAGGGCGCGGCATTATAACACCGGTTTCTAATGTTGGGTAGAAAAAATAAACGGCTCGTCTTCTGAGCCGTTTATCTTATTTAAGAAAGAGCACTGTATTACAGAACTGCTTTCTCTACAACTCGAACAAGTGTCCAAGACTTAGTCTTTGACAGAGGACGACATTCGCGAATCTCGATCAGATCGCCAATACCACACTCATTGCTCTCGTCATGTACATGCAATTTAGTCGTACGTCTGATGAACTTACCATACATCGGGTGCTTCACCACACGCTCAATCGCAACGACAATGGATTTCTCCATTTTGTCACTAACAACACGACCTTGCAGCGTACGGATTTTATCAGTCATTACGCACCCGCCTTTTCAGTCAGTAAAGTTTTCACACGTGCAACATTACGACGCACTTGTTTCAACAGGTGAGACTGTTGCAGCTGGCCGCTTGCCGCTTGCATGCGCAGATTAAACTGTTCACGCAGCAGGCTTAGCAGCTCAGTGTTCAGCTCTTCAACACTTTTTTCACGCAGCTCTTTTGCTTTCATTACATCACCGTCTTAGTTACAAAGGTGGTTTTAATCGGCAGTTTTGCTGCTGCCAGCTTGAATGCTTCACGGGCAATTTCTTCCGAGACGCCGTCCATTTCATACAGGACTTTTCCCGGTTGAATTAGGGCAACCCAATACTCCACGTTACCCTTACCTTTACCCATACGCACTTCAAGCGGCTTTTCAGTGATTGGTTTGTCTGGGAACACACGGATCCAGATTTTACCTTGACGCTTAACTGCACGTGTCATGGCACGACGTGCCGCCTCGATTTGGCGAGCAGTCAGACGACCGCGGCCAACAGCTTTCAGACCGAAAGTGCCGAAGCTCACATCCGCGCCGGCAGCCAGACCACGGTTGCGGCCTTTGTGCACTTTACGGAATTTTGTACGCTTTGGTTGTAACATCAGCGACGCTCCTTATTTACGGCCTTTACGCTGCTGCTTCTTCGGTTGAGCAGCCGGTTTTTCCGGTTGTTCAACGGCAGCCATACCACCCAAGATCTCACCTTTGAAGATCCACACTTTTACGCCGATTACACCATAAGTGGTGTGCGCTTCAGAAGTGTTATAATCGATATCCGCACGCAGTGTATGCAACGGAACACGACCTTCACGGTACCATTCGGTACGCGCGATTTCAGCGCCGCCTAAGCGACCGCTTACTTCCACTTTGATACCTTTAGCGCCTATACGCATGGCGTTTTGAACTGCACGCTTCATAGCACGACGGAACATAACGCGACGTTCCAGCTGTGAAGTGATGCTGTCAGCAACCAATTTAGCGTCTAGTTCCGGTTTACGGACTTCGGCGATATTAATTTGCGCAGGAACGCCAGCGATAGTCGCTACAGCGTTGCGCAGTTTTTCGACATCTTCACCTTTCTTGCCGATTACGATGCCAGGACGAGCGGTGTGAATAGTCACACGGATGCTCTTCGCTGGACGCTCGATCACGATGCGAGAAACGGAAGCTTTCGACAACTCTTTTGTTAAGAATTGACGAACTTTAAAGTCGCTGTCTAGGTTGTCAGCGAATTCTTTGGTATTTGCGTACCAGGTAGAGTTCCAAGGTTTGACAATACCCAGTCGAATACCATTCGGATGTACTTTCTGACCCATTGCTATTCTCCAGAGTCTCAGCGATCGGACACAACCACAGTAATGTGGCTGGTGCGCTTCAGGATACGATCTGCACGACCTTTTGCACGCGGCATAATACGCTTCATGCTAGGGCCTTCGTCGACAAATATTTTCGCGACTTTCAGATCGTCGATGTCAGCGCCATCGTTGTGTTCTGCGTTTGCAATGGCAGACTCAAGTACTTTTTTAACCAAATCAGCAGCTTTTTTGTTGTTGTAGGTTAAAATTTCCAGAGCTTGTGACACTTTCTTACCGCGAATCAGGTCTGCGATTAAGCGAACCTTCTGTGCAGAAGAACGAGCGTGGCGATGTTTAGCGATAGTTTCCATCTCTTCCTCCTACCCTTAGCGCTTTTTGGCTTTTTTATCAGCCGCATGGCCGCGATAAGTACGAGTCGGCGCGAATTCGCCCAGTTTATGACCGACCATTTCATCGGATACAAATACTGGAACGTGCTGACGACCATTATGGACAGCGATGGTCAAACCGATCATGTTAGGAAAGATCGTTGAACGACGGGACCAAGTCTTAACAGGCTTTTTGTCTCCGCTTTCCACCGCTTTCTCTACCTTCTTCAGCAAGTGCAGGTCTATGAAAGGACCTTTCTTGAGAGAACGTGGCATGGCTTATCCTCTAATTATTTTTTACTACGGCGACGTACGATATATTTATCAGTACGCTTGTTGCTACGGGTCTTCTTACCTTTGGTCTGAACGCCCCATGGAGTCACAGGATGCTTACCAAAGTTACGACCTTCACCACCACCGTGCGGGTGATCGACTGGGTTCATTGCCGTACCGCGAACGGTAGGACGAACACCACGCCAACGACTAGCACCAGCTTTACCAAGCACGCGAAGCATATGTTCTGAGTTACCAACTTCACCTAAGGTGGCGCGGCAATCAGACAATACTTTACGCATTTCACCGGAGCGAAGACGTATAGTTACGTAGGAACCTTCCCGGGCAACGATTTGAACATATCCGCCAGCAGAACGAGCCATTTGGCCGCCTTTACCTGGTTTCATTTCAACGTTGTGAACCGTAGAACCCACTGGGATGTTACGCATCGGTAGGCAGTTGCCCACTTTAATTGCAGCATCAACACCAGATTGGATTTGGTCACCTGCTTTTAGGCTCTTAGGCGCTAGGATATAACGGCGTTCACCGTCTTTGTACAGAACCAGCGCGATATTCGCGGAACGGTTCGGATCATATTCCAGACGCTCAACAACTGCAGGGATACCATCTTTGTTGCGTTTAAAGTCAACTAAACGATATTGCTGCTTATGGCCACCACCAATATGACGAGTGGTGATACGGCCATTGTTGTTACGGCCACCTGATTTGCTGTTTTTTTCCAGCAATGGGGCATAAGGCTTGCCCTTGTGCAACTCAGGGTTAACCACTTTAACTACGTGGCGACGACCCGGAGATGTTGGCTTACACTTAACAATTGCCATTGTTTTTCAATCCTCCGACTTACTCTGCGCCGCCGATGAAGTCCAGATTCTGGCCTTCTTTCAAAGTGACGTAAGCTTTTTTCCAGTCGCTACGACGACCAACACGCTGACCATGACGTTTCGTTTTGCCTTTAACCAGCAAAGTACGAACTTCATTGACTTCAACCTCAAACAGCTTCTGAACGGCAGCTTTTACTTCTGCCTTAGTTGCATCTTTAGCAACTTTAAGCACGATAGTATTGTGCTTTTCCATTGCGCTAGAAGCTTTCTCAGAAACATGTGGTGCGCGTAGGACTTTCAGCAGGCGTTCTTCACGGATCATGCCAGCATCTCCTCTACTTGCTTCACAGCGTCAGCAGTCATCACCACTTTATCAAAAGCGATTAGGCTAAACGGGTCAATACCAGCAACATCACGAACGTCAACCTTGTGTAAGTTACCTGCTGCCAGGTACAGATTAGGTTCAACTTCGCTAGTGATGATCAGTACATCTTCCAAAGCCATTTCTTTCAGTTTCTGCACCAGCAGCTTAGTTTTAGGCGCTTCTACAGAGAACTTCTCGACTACAATCAGACGATCTTGACGTACCAATTCGGACAGGATGCACTTAAGTGCGCCGCGGTACATCTTCTTATTGACTTTCTGGCTGTGGTCTTGTGGACGAGCAGCAAAGGTCACACCACCGGAACGCCAGATCGGGCTCTTTACAGAACCTGAACGCGCACGGCCAGTACCTTTTTGACGCCACGGTTTTTTACCGGAACCAGTTACTTCAGCACGGGTCTTCTGAGCGCGAGTACCTTGACGAGCTGCAGCTGCATAAGCAACAACAACCTGATGTACTAACGCTTCATTGAAATCACGCCCGAAGGTAGTTTCGGAAACAGTCAGCGCGCCTTGCGCGTCTTTCATTACCAATTCCATTCCTATCTCCTCGACGTTACGCCTTGACAGCCGGT
>POVV01000666.1_pt1 | contig 19212 bp, 10 predicted proteins | sample 1560271 | NCBI WGS metagenome assembly POVV01 (sample SAMN08337232, study PRJNA429181) | Bioreactor metagenome, whole genome shotgun sequencing project. | biome: cows' rumen and soil; feature: anaerobic; isolation source: anaerobic chemostat enrichment culture, galacturonate as sole carbon... | reverse complement strand
GTGGGGTTTATGGTACTATAACAAGGGGGAATCGTTTGAACACCTGGGGAGGTTTTCAGGGAACTCCGGGTATACTTGTGCGTTGCGTACGCAAATAAATTTTATCAACAATCAAATTATAATAATCTTATGAAACAATTTTTTTCGATTGGTGCTATCATTATGTCATTGATGGTAGTTGCGCTTCAAGGCTGTGCGCAGAAGACTCCACTTGTTATGACGAAAGAGGGCGTAGACTGTTTGAAATTCGGAATGAAATTTGATAAAATTCCTCCGTCATGCGAGGGCTTTTATGACCGTATAGAACGTAAAATAGAAGGTGTAGAAGGCGGAGACGCTGAATTCCTCTACTTCTATTTGGGTAATGAGTTGGTTACTGAAACAAGTCGCCCATGGGGAGAAACGGGAATTATATATGACCATACCGATGATGTCTTGACTACTATTACAATCTATTCTTCCAAGGTATCGACGCCCGAAGGGGTTTATCCGGGAATGCCGATTCAAAAACTGCTTATGGTTAAAGGAGTGGAAGGAACCTGTCCGGATGAAATAGAATGGACCTATTCTTTAGGAATCTCCGGTTATCAGATATATTATGATGAGAGTGACTTAACTGATCAGGGGAAAGAATATATTAATAAAAATTGCTATAATGAGCCTTTTAACCTAAACTTTAAGCTTAGTAATGCTCATTTCAAACCGAATGCAAAAGTTAGATCCATCACGCTTTATAAACAGGAATAAAAACATATAATATTATCATATGAGAGAGTATCTTTTAGTTGTAATGATGGGGCTGATCGGATTGACCTCTTGTACTAATAACAAATTGACTGTAGAGAAAATAGAGACACAGGTCAATGGACACCCTTTTATGAAGGAAATAAGTGTTGCAATTACAGATAAGCATTTACCTAATTGCAGTAACGATCTTTTGGGACAGAAAAAAAACGGATATATGCTACTCAGAGGCTATGCAACGGCATATTATTATAAGAAGCATGGTTTTAAAGTCCTTCGAGTTGAAAATCTGGTAATCAATCAGGACAATAATGCAGCTGCATGTCAGGTAATATTGATTCCTGATGGAATAACCGAAGCTCAAAAAGAATTACAGGAAAAGTCCTCAGTTGCTTATAAACCGGATATTTCTATAGACGGGGAGCCATTTACTCTCGAATTAAAGAAATTTGAAGACAAAGGATGGACTATTGTCGATTTTTATCACGCTTCCAATCGTTACTTCAAAATCAATGGATGGAGAAATGGCGAGTTTGTGTACAACATAACGCCAAATTCATATGATGACAATGGCGAAGTTCCCATTAAAAGATATTCTTATTGAATTATAAATGAGAAGTACTTTATGATAATAAAAAACAATAGTAAAATTTTAAATAAAGAAATGTCTGAATGATTGAAGTATGAAACCTTAATTACTCAATATAAACCCTTCCCAACCATAATACTTACAATTATCATTATTTGGAACTAATTGCATATGTATGCTTATTGAAATATACTAATGAAAACAATAACTTCTATCATAATCTTTCTTATATCCTGCTGTCTTTTTACATCGGAAGTATTGGGGCAAAACTCATCAGGTACAGTCCCTTTTAAAATATTGAAGAAACCGTATGCTTGGGACATAAAGTCTGTGATCTATTTGGGACGAAAAAACGCGGGCTACAGATTGAGAATAAAAGGTGTGGCCAGTAGAGACCGGGATAGTTCTTATGGGTTCTCAGGCATGTCGGTAGATGTCGGCTATTACTTGACAAATGGGCATCAGCAGATAACAGGGACATACTTTTTTCCGCCCGTAAAGAAAGGGCAACCATTTAATGTGGAGATTGTAGCCTTTCTTCCCAATGGATATACCCTTTCCAATATAGGGGGCTTTTTGTTTACCAGTGGCTTCGACTACGAAGAAGAAGACGTACTACCCCCTAAAAAATCTGCTGTAGAATTTACCATTCCTACAATTGTAGAAGAAAACTCAACTCTAGCACAAGAACCAATAAAATCGAGGGAACCTCAAACGGAAAATGATGCTTATTATACAATCGTAGAAGCAATGCCGTCATTTCCGGGTGGAGAAGCGGAGATGTCTAAATTCATTTCAGAAAACCTTCAATATCCTACTGTTTCCCTAGAGTCTGGTATTCAGGGGCGTGTAACTCTTCGTTTCGTTGTATCCAAAACAGGTACAATAGAAAATATAACAGTTATACGCAGTTTAGATCCTTCATGTGATAAAGAGGCTATACGTGTAGTAAAATCAATGCCCAAATGGACTCCTGGAAAACAGAACGGACTCCCTGTTAACGTTTACTTCAATTTACCAATTAGTTTTAGATTAACCAAATAATATTAATAATATAGCCATGAAACAAGCAGCAGCTATTTTACAAGTAGTCATACTCGTGTCTTTTTTTCTTCCTTGGTTTGGTATAGATGTATCCTCTAGTCTTGGTATCTACGGAGGAGGATATTCGATTGATCCTTTTTCGAAATCCATGGATATATCTTTAGTTAAATTAATAAGTTCGGAAATCACGGGTGGATATCTGTTCTTTTTATGGATAATTCCCATTTTGGCGATAGCTGGTCTTATATATTCGACAACAGACTCCAAGGAGGGGTATTCATGGCTTAACTTATATCCATCAAGTATTGCATTGTTCTTATCGGGAAGCCTTTATCTTGCATCTCAATTCGGGCCGGATATGTCCGCAGATTTTAGGATTGCTAGTGCAGGAGCTTCATTCCGTATAGGGCTATATCTGACCTTACTTTCGTCTTTGGCTTTATGGATTTTATCAATAGTGAACAATGTGAAGCATTATAAAGAATATAAGAAATTAACTTTGTTCCACCTTTATATTCCTATCTGTGTTATTGTTTGCTTTATTTTAATGAATTTATCCTTTAGCATATTGGATTATGGAAGTTCTGACAACGTTTGGGGTATTATTTTAATACTTGGCCTTATAGTATCATTCATCATTGTTTATTTTATAGAGAAAAAACTATATGATTTCGAGAATTATCCTTCCGAAGAAATTGAGATACCGGTGGCAGAAATTACTACACCTCACGAAATAGCAGAACCTCAGAGTACAACTTACTATATAAATCCTGCTCATAGTGCTTATTATCCTCAGCCTGAGAGTGTCGTTGAGGAAAGGAATATTGAGGAAAGGAATATTGAGGAAAGCAAGCCTTATACTGAAGATGTAGATACTGTTTTTCAGACTGAAGATAGTATATTCATAAAGAAAAAACATCTTTATTGGGTGGGTGGAGTTATAGTTCTATTGTTAGCAGGATGGTTCATTTATTCAAGAATGGATATTAAAATGAATGGTTCCGAGGATTATAGCGAAATGTTTTTTAAAAAATATAAAGAATATCCTGATAAAAGTATAGCACTGGATGAGAATAGGTTGGCATTTATTAAAAATACACCGTTAAGCCATTCGAAGAAAATCAGTATATATATAATGGAAAATAAAAAGAAGAATCCTCAAACTTTACAAACCATTGAGTTGGAAGAATATGTCCCTCACGATCCTATAGATACAGTATGGCTCGAGAATATAGACGGTAAAGAGTATTTATATTTAGAGTGTATAATAGGAGGCGGTAGCATGGGGAATAATTTAACAAGGTTTTCTCTTTATGAACTAAATGGTAATGAAAGTTATATACTAAACTATGAGTTTTATCCCGAAAATATAAGTCAACTTTCCGAATTTGAACGTAGTGAATCACTGGATGGAAAACCTCGGTTATTAGAGTTTCTGAAAGAGAAAATGCGTACTTCTGAATATTATAAAATGGATAAGTTCTTCACCTTTATCGATGGGTTCTGTTCTGATGAACAGTTTCAGTTATCCAGAATAAAATTTCCAGTATCATACACCAAACAGCAAGTTGCGGAAGAATCAGAGATAGATGAAAATACATATTACGATGCAATGGATGGTGTTTATATAAAAGAAGTTCCCGTAGATAAGTCTGAATGGAGAATACTTGGCAAAGATGCATTCACAATATTACATGATTCGGATAAAAATTATTTTGCAAAATGGGAAAAAGTATCGAGAAATGAAATAGCATTTTCTTCGGGTTGGGTAGATTCCGAATATGATGTAGGTGCTGTATTTAAAAAAATAAATGGAGAATGGTATCTAACTAGCTATTCGGGCGGTAATTAATTCTATAATATATGACGTTTAACTTACGATTTCAATTTTTTCTTAAATTCTGACGGACTTACTCCCATTTCTTTTTTGAAACATTTACCAAAATATTTAGGATCGCTAAATCCTGTCATGTAGGCTATCTGAGAAAATGTAAACTCATCCGTATTTATCAACTGAACAGCACGTTTTATACGTGTTTTGAGAATAAAGTCAATAGGAGATAGTCCTAATATCGACTTTATTTTTCGATAAAATATTGATCGGCTCAGTTGCATTTCTTCCGCCAGATCGTCTATCGTAAGCTCAGTATTATCTATGTTACTCTCCATATATTGCATCAGATCTTGTATGAATATTTTATCCGATTTGATAATCTGCATTTCGGAAGGTAGAGCTATCGTACTGGTGTCTGTATTGAATATATCAGAAATGAAATGGTCTTGTAGCTGTTTTCTCTGAATTATCAGATTTTTTATTCGCGTTTTCAGATAGGTTGCGCTAAATGGTTTGGTTATATAATCATCGATTCCGTACTCAAGACCTTTTATCCGATCATCGAGCGATGCCTTAGAAGAGAGCGCAATGATAGGAATATGGCAGATATCTTTATTCTCTTTTATTGCCTTAATCATATCTAAGCCATCCATCTCGGGCATAACAATATCTGTTAATATAAAATCGGGTATTGTATCAATTGCTTTCACCAAGCCTTCTTTTCCGTTCGCCGCTTGTACGATTTTGTAACTATTGGCAAGTATTGATGACAGAAAACCTGCTAATTCTTTGTTATCTTCTACTATTAATATAGTAAAGAGTTCTTCCGATTCGTTGAGATTAACATTGCCACTCGTTTGGTTACTATCAATTCTTATTTCGTTCATACCATCATTTAGTAGAAATTCAACGAAATCATCATTTACAAAATGCTCTTTCCCTTTTAAAAATGCTATCTTAAATTCACTCCCTTCATTTATTTTACTTTTCACTTCAATTCTGGCATGATGCATATTTGCTAATTCCTTTACCATAGACAGACCTATGCCTGAAGATGGTTGCATAGAATTGTACGTCGAATAGCTTTCGAATCGTTCGAACAGAGTATTTAATTTAGATGAGTTCATTCCTATACCGGTATCTGTTACTGATACATAAACAGAATCATTGTCATCATTGATTTTTATTGTTATAGAGCTACCGGATGGTGTAAATTTAAAAGCGTTGGAGATTAAATTGAAAAGTATTTTCTCGAATTTATCTGCATCAACCCAACAGAAAAGGGTGTCTTTGGAATGTTCTAACTGAAAATCTATTTGCTTTTCTTCTTTTATCAGGTCAAAATTGCCCATAACTCTCTGAGTCAATGAAATGAGATCAATATTCTCAATTAGCAATTTCATTTTTTTATTCTGAATCTTTCGAAAATCGAGTATTTGATTAATCATTCTACCCATTCTCGAAATATTGTTATTAACAATATTCAGATATTCTCTGGTTTTGGGCGACAAATCATTTCGCTCTAATACCTCGCTCATCGGACCGGTAATAAGGGTGAGAGGGGTGCGTAATTCATGCGAAATATCTGTGAAGAAACGGAGCTTAATATCGGTTAGTTGCTTTTCAAAATCAACCTTATATCTCAAACGATATATATAGAAGATTATATAAATAATAATGAAACCAATAATCAGAACCATTAGAGTCCCTAAAATCCAAGCCCAAATGGTTTCGGTAAATTTTGGTTTTACCACAATTTTTAGTTCTTTGATGTTATCGACCCAAGTTCCATTACTGTTAGTTGATCTGACCTGAAATGTATATTCTCCTTGCGGTAGATTGATATAGCTTACAGAGCGGTTTTTGCCTACATAATTCCAATCAGATTCTAGCCCTAAGAGGCGATAGGCGTAGTTGATATCCTGAGAATTTATATAATCTAAAGTCGAAAAATAGATCGAAACGTTTCGTTTGGAAGGAATTAACTCTATTTCTCTTATTTTGTTTATATTGCTAATTATACTATTCTGTATATTTATTTCGGTAAAAGCAATAGAAGGAATGTATTGATTTCTGCTCATTAAAGACGGATTTACGTCAATTAATCCATTCTCTGTACCTACTATCAAATGCCCTCTATTATCGATAATAGGTATTGCCTCCGAATAATAGCTATTGTGTATTAGTGAACTGCGATTGAATAACTCGAACTTATTATTGTTTGGTGTATATTTGGTTATTGCATCTTCCGATATAATCCAGATATTGTTTTCTTTGTCTTCTATTGCAGATAGTAACAAACCTGGAATTGATTTATGTTCTCCAACGTCCATAAGTTGGAAGGCTATGTTGTTGGATAAAAGATTTCTATCCACAACTTTGTTTAGTCCTCCATCGGCAGTAACAATAAAAATATTATGGTTGTTTTCAGATAATATGATATGCATAATATTGTTTCCTATTATGGAATTATGCCTATTGAGATCCCCCAAATTTTCGTAAAAGCGAATGTTATCAATGTTCTTAAAATCGGAAGAAAACGTTAACAATCCGCTCGTTGTTCCTATCAGAATGACATTGTCTGTACTTTCATTCATAGAGCGAATAGAACCGAAATTTGTAATTGGATAGTTTTTGAGTAAATTGTTATGATTCAGAAACTCTACTTTGTTATTTGTATTGTGACGGATTAAGTTAAGCCCTTTACCAAAAGTGCCTACCCATATACGCGAGTTACTGTCGGGAAAGATCGAATAGACATCGTTGCAGCTTATACTGTAAGGATCAGATGTATTATGTTTATAATTATTTGTTGAGAAGCTATACTTGCCATTACTTTTAGGCTTCAATTGAAATAACCCTTCACCTTTTGTCCCTATCCATATATTACCGAGCTTGTCCTCTACTATACAGTAGATACCAGTCTCTACAAAGCTGATCTTTTGTTGAGTTAGTTGTCCGTTAGGAGATAGGTAGCCTAAGAGTTTTTTGTTTTCATCAAATATTCTGATAAATCCGGCCTTCGTCCCTATCCATAGATTGTTATGCGTGTCTATATTTAGGGCACGTGTATCATAGTTTTTATCCAGTTCTGTATATTCGACATCATTTTTGAAGAATGTTACTTTCGAAATTCCATTGAGATTCTGTAGCCATAAGTTATTTTGATTATCGACAAAAAGTCCTCCTCTAAACCAGTTTTCTTCAAATTTAGATCCTTCCGAATAGTCTAAAACTTTCTTAAATCGTTTTCCTTGAAAATCATAGTAAGCCAGAAATCCATCGGGCGTTATTACCCAAAGAGTATTATTGATGTCTTTGTAGACAGTCAATCTTCTTTTTGGGTTTGTATTCATCGACAAGCTTATCGGGTTCGATCTCTTATTGACAGCTCCAGTTTGTATGTTGATTTCTTTTACTGATAGGTCTTGGGTTATTAACCATAGAATATTCTCTGATTTTTGGTATAAAGACAAGTCGAGAGCACACTCTATATTGTATGATTTGAAAGTATCTGTATTTGAATTATATATTAGAAAGCCGGCATTGGTCATTATAGCATATAATGAATTCTTTAAGGCAATGACATTCGTAACCTCTTTAATTTTGAAAGGAGGGGAGAGGTGTTTTAGCTTTTTGTCTTTATATACAGCCATTACTCCATTCTTTGTGCTAAGAAATACGTTATCGCCCTGTTTCCCGTATATTGAAAAAGGGATTTTACTGTCTATGCTTTTATTACCCATAACAGTAATACCCCCATCTGTCAAGATCCATTCATTTCCATCAACATCTTCAAATACAGAGTGAATAATGCTGCCTTTAAAATCTTTATTAAGAGTGCTATAGATAGCTATATCAAGGGTGCTATCTATAACTCTAAAACAAACATCCTGTTCGCAAACGATCCAGGATACGCCTTTGGATAAGGGGAAAATCTCTTTCACCTTATATCGTTGATTCGTTTTCTGTTCGATCGGTTCGAGTATATTGATATAGTTTTTTGTTCCTGTATCAAATAAATATGCTCTCTTGTCATTTGTCCAACACCAGATGTTTCCTTCGGAATTCTCTTTAATTATATTTATCCTGTTATTTTCCGGAACATAAGAATTGTTTGCTGATTTCTTATAATTCACAAAAGAATAGCCATCGTACCTAGATAAGCCACTCCATGTGGCGAACCACATAAAACCGCTTTTGTCTTGTAATAGATGCGATACAGTTCGTTGAGCCATACCTTCGTCTACCGAAAAATTCTGTATTTTGAATTTAGGATCAGTGGCAAAAACTGGTAATATGAGTAATAATATAATAGGTAATATTATACTTTGCTTCCGAAACATATATTATATATAGATCAAGGTTTACATATTCAATTCGTCAAACAAATATTAAAAGTAAAGAAAATGGGAGAAACTCCAAAATCAGAGCTCTCCCATTTTCCAACAAATCTTTATTTAACTACCCATACAATACATTTTTTAATTAAATATTCTTAATCGAACCAGCGAGGGTCTCCAGCGACTCCTGTTCCGGCAAAGCCTGTTCCCGGTTTTATGCGGAAATTGCCGTTGGCCGGATCGACAAATAATTCTTCGGCACTTAGCGGTACTTCGGATATGTCAGCTAATGGACGTTGATCTATTTTAAGATCATTGGTTTTGTATGATCCTCCATACGATATGTTTACATTGCCATAGTTGCCATTGGTTGAATTGAGAAGAACACCACCGTTAGCACCCGATACAATTAAGTTTTCGACTTTTACAGTAGGCGCAGAGTTGTTATCTAATAGCCACAAGTGAGACATTTTTTCGCTCTTATTGTAGGCTGTAATATTTCTGAATACAATATCTGTTTTTACCCTTACGTCAGCAAAGCGAGTATTTATTTCAGTTAAAGTGCTATTAGATACGATTATCGAGGCTATTGTATTACCTGCTCCTACATTGAGCATTCCCCAACCTCCGGTTTTGGATACTCTGCAATTATTAACTTTTATGCTATTTGCAATGGCTCCATTATAGAGACGAACTATCGAATTTAAATTCGAAATAACACAGTTTTCGAATAGCACATCATTAAACTTCTTACCATCAATATTGAATAGCATACCTCCATTAGCCGTCAGTTCCAGATTTTGGAAAGTAACATCATTAGCTAATGCCTCAATGGTATAGTTTCCGTTGGTTACTTGTGGTAAATTCCCATTTGCATCGGCACTACCTATAAAGCTAATGTTTTCGGTTCCGGCAGGAATAATAATTGTACTTTCAATAACTCCATTTCCGTCATCGTAAGGAAGATTATAAGTTTTACCCGGCTCAAATTCTACTGTAATATCTTTTGCACCTCCAACAATCAGGTTAGCCAAAGCAGCATTGATTGTAAAGCAGTTGTCTGTAGGCAAAACTTTATAGATTGTACTATTCGCTATTCCGGCAGTTTTTAATTGAAGAGTTCCTCTCAGAATATCATCTCTCAGAATGGTAACTGTATATCCAAGTCCCATGGTAAGTCCAGTAAATTGAGCTTTTCCTGAAGATTTCTCTCCAGCAGAAAGAGTGCGTTTTTCAATTTCTGTATCCCCTTGTTTCAATACGATATGTGTAACATTTGATTCTGCTACCCAATTGACAAAGATAACATCAGAAGATGTACTATATCCTTTAAACAATTGCTCGGCAGGAGTCGTAAACTCAAACATGCTGTACTTCGATTTTAAAGTTGCATCTGTGTTTTCGCTATACATTCTTACTAAATAAATGCTTGTTCCGTCTAATCCTTCAAACATTGTACGATATTCGGTTTTCAAGGGATTAGTCTGGGACTCAGAAAATGGTGTAAGTGTATCAGCCAATATAACGAACTCTTTTTCTATAGATTCGAAGTTGTTTTTGCTAAACTGGAAAATATATTTGGAAGCATCCGCTACCTTCGTATATTTTATTTCAATAGAGGTTGGCTTTAGCGTGCTAGGCTCGAATATTATAGGAAGGAAGAGACGGTTTTCTATATCTTCGATAGGCCAATCGTTAACTTTGTCATAACAGGAATGTAAACCGAATGCTAATGACAAAAGGACTAGGATTATATATTTATGTATACTTTTCATATTTTAATGTATTTATACTTTAATAATTGTAAGAGTTGACTAGCTTGCCCTTAGATTGATATATATCTTCGTAATATATGGCAAAGTGATGCCTGTAATAACAAGTATTATTCCCGATAGGGTAACTACGCAAGATATTGTCTATTTCCGTTCCGTTCTGCATTTTGCCCAATAAGCTCGAATAATCGTATGACGGATTTATTCCCGATGCCATAACCAGTATCATAGCCGGGGTATCTCTGTAACTAGTATTGTTTCCCGTCTCCGGTTTCTTGTATGATTTGGGAAACCAGTCTACCTTTTCATAACCAACCGGAGCATTTCCTATATTTGTATAATAGTTAGGGTAATTCGGATTACTAAAATCTACATATAAATCGGATTTTCTCTTATAATACACTACTTCAGGAAAATCGGAAGGCTGATAGGTTTTATCAAATATTTTAACCGGATGCTGATTGTCTATCATCAGGCATAGACTTTCTTTCATGGCTTCTATCTTTTCTGATAATAGACCCCAGCGTACAAGATCTTGCTTACGAATACCTTCGCAGCCAAATTCCCAAGCTCTTTCGTTAACTATGGCATTGAAGAAATTCGAATCATAGTCGGTAATAGCAGAAGATCCTTCACCAAAGGCACGTGCGCGTACTTTTTCCAGAGCATTGCGGGCAGACATTTTTGCCGTCGTATTTTGCTGATCTGGACTATTCAATTCATTCATAGCTTCAGCAAACATCAGATAGATGTCAGAGTAACGCATCAAAATCCAGTTTACTCCTGTCGCTACACGTCCTTGAGCTGTCAGGTGCAATGCTTTATAGGCTTCGGACATCCAATACATTCTCCATTTTGCAAAGTGAACATTCACTGCATTGAAAGTAAGTTCTTCAAAATTTTCCTTATTCCAACGTCCAAAAGTCAGTGTTACATCTCTACGTTTGTCTGCTTTGTTAAATGAATAGAAATAATACATTGTAGATGTTGCGTAACTACTACCCATTCCCTGAAGCCCGTACATCGATCCGCCTTGTACTTCCCATCCCATGAGAGTACCGATATCACCATTCTGACCAACACCAAAGGCAATTTCAAATAAATTCTCATTCAATGCATTTTTATCCAGATGGTTAACAGATTTCCATATGTTCTCATAGTCTATATCCAACTGATGAGGATTTTTATCATCACCTAACATCTCTGCACATTGTTCCATTGCAATAGTGTAATATTCTTTCCAATTTTTCACACGCCCTACGTAATATCCTCCTTGCTCAGGAATTGTGGGGTGATGTTCGGTGTTCATCTCAGGAAACATGTTTCCATCTCGTAACGACCAACCTCCGGCAGATAACGATATGCGTGCAAGGAGACCTTTCGCAAAACCTTTAGTTACTCTTTCTACTGTAGGAGCATTGTTTTCTCCTAGCCAAGGCAGATAGTCAATCGCTTCCTGCAAATCTTTTACAATGCCGGCGTATACCACATCCCGATCTACTTTTCCGATATATACATTCGATAAATCAGAGTTGGAAACACCTTCTTTATAAGGTATATCGCCATATAATTTAACTATTTCGTAATATGCCAAACTTCGCAGAGTCAAAGCTTCTCCAAGAAGACTTTTCCCATGTTTAGGCTCATCGTTTATATATTTTCCTTTTCTTAGGCCATCCACTGCAGATGAGGCCAATTCGGCAAATCGGAAAAGTTCGTTCCAACGTGTTGTTCTGTTGGCAGAGTTGTTGTAGTAATGATTGGGCCCATAATCAGACATATTGTCATTGTAGTTATTCATATATAAATTACAGTTTTCAATATCTGTTATGCCCTGCCAGTTTACAGAAAGTTTTTGTCCATATACATAAGTTGATGTCATAGACGCATAAACCCCCATGAGTGCGCCTTCGGCCATTGGACGCGAATTGAACACATTCTCGTTGCTTTGTTTTGACGGAGATTCTGTTTCCAGAAAGTCATTACACGATGTTGAGAAAGATGCTAAGAGAATTAATCCCGTATATATTATTTTTTTCATAAGATATAACTTTTTAGAATGTTACGTTAACACCAAATAGAAAGGTGCGTGCTTTAGGATATGCCGAATAATCGACACCGGGAGTTAAAGGAGTACTACGACGTGTATCAACCTCCGGATCTTGTCCCGAATATTTAGTCCAACAATATAAATTGTAAGCACTAGCATATATTCTGAGTCTTTCCGCAGAGATTTTTTTACTCAGAAGCTGAGGTAGGGTATATCCTAATGTTAGAGTTCCCAAGCGTAAAAACGAACCGTCTTCAATAGCCCAGTCGGTCAAGACTGTGGAATTTGACAGAGGATGCCATATTGTTGCATTTTTATTTAACTCTTCTAGTCTCTGAGGATTTGCATATTGTCCAAACATGATGTTATAGCCTGTTTCAGGATCGATTGTCGTGAAACGATTGGCTAGACTCATTTCCGAACTCAGATTTTGATATCTTTTAGAACCGGCATAGGTGGTATTGTCTATTTTGTTTGCATTGTAGATATCGTTACCATATGACCAGTTAAACAAAACAGCCAGATCGAATCCTTTATATCCGGCATTGATGTTGAAACCTCCTGTATGTAGGGGTTGTGCATCGCCAATAATTGTTCTGTCGTTAGGAGTTACGATATTAGTGCCATCGTCTGTTAATTTTTTAAGCTTTATATGACCTGGACCAAAGTAATTTCCGCTAGTAGAGACAACCTGACTACTGCAATCGGCAACACCGGGTTTCAGCTTCCAGCGATTTGTTGTTGCATCAAAATCGAAATCATCGAATGTATACATCCCATCACTTTGGTACCCCCACATCAATCCAACAGATTTTCCAACGACTGCGCGATAATCGTCATTTCCTATATTTAAACCCCATCCGGAAGAAGCTATCATAGAATCGTTTCCGTCGAGTTTATCTATTTTGTTTTTATTAAATGCTATATTGAATCCAAAAGAAAGATTGAAATCTTTTTGGTCTATGGCATGATAGTTTAAACTAACCTCGACCCCTCTGTTAGATGTTTGTCCTAAATTCCTGTACTGATTTGAATATCCCGAATGAGTCGGTATATCAACCGATAAGATGAGGTCTTTGGTTATATCTTTATAAAAATCGAGAACTACTCCAAGTCGATCGTTGAAGAAATTCAAGTCGAATCCTAAGTTCATCGATGTTTTGGTTTCCCATGTCAGATTTTCATTTTTTAGAACGTTAGTCGGTCTTAGCCCGCTTTGTACCTTTTCTCCAATATAATATAGATTACGTCCGCTTTTTTCAAATTCGTAATTCTGACGCCAATGTGAACCTACGCGCGCATTACCAGCTTCGCCATAACTTAAGCGGATTTTTGAACTAGACATCCAGTCTGAGGAAAAGTCCATGAAACTTTCGTCTGATAGTCGCCATGCCAAAGCTGCACCAGGAAAGAATCCCCATTTTTTGCCGGGGCCGAATACATTTACACCATCTTCACGAGCTGTAAGAGTAAGGTAGTAACGGTCTTTTATCGTATAGTTGATCCTACTGAAGAATGATGCCGAGCGTGAAGGTTCTCCCATCGTATGATAGGTTGGATCGGGTGTTCCGTTGTTCCACATGGCCAACACCTCTTTAGCTGTATAATCAGCGGGATAAAATTTAGACTTCATCAACATATCGTTCCTTTGCGAACTGATAGCTTCTTGCCCTACCATAATATTTAAATTATGGATTTCGGCCAATTTAAGATTATAAGTCAATGTGTTTTGTATAGTCCAACGTTCACCTTTGTTATCTTCCCTTTGAGCTACAGGTTGACCGCCATTACTGTTAGATTCGCCTGTCTTCTTCAACCATATATTATCGGTGTTACCATTTTCAAAAGAATAATTCCCTTGTATACGATATGTCAGGTTGTCTAAAATTTTCCAGGTAACTCCAGCATTGAATGAAGTAGTGAGTGTATTCTGCTTTTTATATTCATTAAGAGTGTTATAGATAGGGTCGTTAAGAGAACTTGCTGATTCTGCCCAATTCAGCTCTTCGCTACCGCCCAATGATTCCATAGATAATGTAGCTAGACTTTTTACCGGAGCATATTTTATTCCATCTCTCAGTTTTCTTCCACTTGCCACATTCGGGCCATCGATTACTGTTTTAGTTACTCTTCCTGTGAAATCAAAGGATAGGTTCTTATTTATTTCACTATTCAATCTGACGCTTATATTGTCCCTGCCATATTTAGAGTTAAGCATAATATAATCCTCATCGTCATGGGTATAACTAACATTATATTGCAATTTTTCGGTTCCTCCAAGAATAGAGACATTTACATTTTTCTGTACGCCTGTATTTCCATACAACTGATCTTGCCAGTCTATACCTTCTTTGGCTTTGTATAAATCGACATCCGCCCACATACCGTACATACCGTAAAATCCTCCACTCGATACACTAGGGTTGGGGTCTACTTCTTTCTGATAATATACATACTCGTAAGGTGAAAGCACATTAGTGAGCTTGTAAGTTTTCTTAAAGCCCATGTACGAATTTACTGTTACTGATATTTTGCCGGCTTTTCCTCGTTTGGTAGTAATCAGGACTACACCGTTTGCTCCTTTAGCCCCATAAATAGCTGTTGATGAAGCATCTTTCAGTACATCTATCGATTCAATATCGTTAGTCGGAATTTCATTGATGTTATTAACAAAAAAACCATCGACGATGAAGAGCGGCGAGTTATCTTGAGTAATAGAGCCTCCTCCACGCACACGTACCTTTATTTCTGCATCGGGTGAACCGTCTGTCACCGTCACATTTACCCCGGCCATTCGTCCGGATATTGCTTCTAATGCAGATGTTACAGGAATATCTTTTATCGTTTTTTCACTCACAGAAGCAATTGCTCCTGTTAAATCACGTCGTCGGGTTGTTCCATAACCAATAACGACAACATCATCAAGAGTAGTCGAATTATCCTCCTCTAATACTACTTCGATGAATTTCTTACCTTTTATATCTATCTCTTTAGGCTTCATTCCTATAAAGGAAACTGTTATAGTCTTACTTTGAGGGGGGACAGAGATCGAGAAATTGCCGTCAATATCTGTAAGAACTCCACTTGTTGCATTGTTTGTCACTAAGACGGTTGCTCCGGTCAAGGGCTCTCCGGATGAATCTTTAACATTACCCTTGATTGTTGTGTTCTGAGCGTTAATTGTGACTGATAATAGCACGAATAGGCTTAGAAACCATAAACATCGTATTTTCTTGGTATTCATTATTTAATCTATTTTATAGAATGGTTAACACATATTGGCTCGTACTTGAATTTCGATTGTGTAAAGAACAGATACTTAAGCCAATTTTAATAATAATAGCTTTTTATCGGCTCAGGGAGGAGGAATTATGGTTCTTTCCATAGTTTAGTTTTTTATGGTTAATAAATTAGATTAAGGGCTAATTAGGATGCGACAAATGTAATTTGAAGAATCTTAGAGAAGGGGTAATATTTGTTTAAAAAGGAGTATAATATGCTCAAAAGCATGCTGTGTGATCAAATACCCCTCCTTTTAGATCAAAAAATACACCTTTGTGTAATTGTATATAAATACATTTGTATAGTAAGGGGAAATTAGGATACCTTTTGTTATTTAAGTTACGGTTTAGCCATGAAAAATAAATCTCGAAATAGAAATAATTAAATAAGTAAATAGAAGAATGAAGAAAATATTTATACTCGGACTGTTGTTATTGTCCTCTTATTTGGTGCAAGCTAGGGTATTCAATATGCTGGAGTTAGGAGCTGATAAAACAGGAAAAGTATCGTGTACCAAACTAATCAATGAAAGTATTCAGCAAGCGTCTAAAGAAGGAGGAGGGTTGATCTATTTTCCCGCTGGAGATTACCTGACTGCGGCAATCCATTTGGAAAGTAATATTACGATAGAACTTGAAACAGGGGCAACGCTTCATTTTTCTGATAATTTTGAAGAATATCTTCCATTCGTTAAAGTTCGTTGGGAAGGTGTATTTATGAATAGTCTTTCTCCTTTGTTTTATGCCAATGGAGCCAAAAATATAGCTATAAAAGGCGGAGGTAAGATAGATGGGCATGGACATAAATGGTGGGCAGAGTCGAGACGAATAATTCAAGAAATACGAGAAACAGGAAAAACTTTATCAACAAATGCACTCCAACAGAGATGGGTGGATGCAAATAAAGATGTAGAAGTGTCTCCTTATTATGAAAAAACACTGGAACGAAAATTTTTTCGTCCACCTTTTATTCAGTTCATCGAATGCGAGAATATATTAATAGAAGGAATTACAATTGTCAACTCTCCATTCTGGACGATAAATCCTATTGGTTGCGATAATATTACAATAACAGGTATTACGATCAATAATCCATCGGCAAATCCGAAAGGACATAATACCGATGGTATCAATCCCTCATCGTGTCGTAATGTGCGCATCTCCGATTGTTTTATTAGTGTTGGCGACGACTGTATCACTATAAAATCGGGACGAGACAAAGCCGGACGCGATTATGGAAAACCTTGTGAAAATATAACCATAACAAATTGCATCATGCTCGCTGGTCATGGAGGCGTGGTTATAGGTAGTGAAATGTCCGGAGGAGTAAAGAAAGTTACTATTTCCAATTGTGTCTTTGACGGAACAGATGCGGGCATTCGTTTGAAAGCCTCTCGTGGACGTGGAGGCGTTGTGGAAGAAATAAGAGTGAATAATATTATAATGAATGATATTAAGCGCAATGCGTTTGTCTTTGATCTTTTTTATGATAAAGACTCTCCTGTAGAGCCCGTAACTGACAGAACCCCAGTTTTCCGTAATATTCATATTAGCAATGTTACAGGAAGTAATATCAGGAAAATAGGATATATAACAGGGATAGAGGAAATGCCTATTGACGAAATCTCATTTTCAAATATAAATATGACAGGAGTCAATGGTTTTTCTGTAAATACAGCTTCGAATATTCGTTTTCACAACGTTGATTTCTCTGTAAAAAAAGGAAGTTCATTCTCCTTTGTTAATAGTGGTAGTATAGTCCTCGATAATGTGAGATCGAAATATCCATTGAATGATCAACCTATAATAACATTTGACAATACGAAAAATGTGCTGATAAACAACTGTTTCCAAATTTCACCTGCAGACATATTCTATTCGTCAAAAAATAGTGAAATCATTTGGGGAAATAATTTTATGCAAAATGTAAAGAATATAAAAATGCCATAAATCGAGGATAATCTATAATGAAAAATATAATATTACTAATATCATTTCTAGCTTTATCTATTTTATCTATTGGCTGTATAGAATCAAAATCTAAGGATAAAAACAGTTTCGGAGAAGTGAATAAAATAGTTGTGGCAAAAGACGGGAGTGGCGATTTCGAAAAAATACAAGATGCTATAAATGCTGTGCCTGATAGCAGTGCTACAAGGACTGTGATTTATATAAAAAACGGGAAATATGATACCGAGAAATTAATTGTTCCCGAAACGAAACAGAATATAACCATTCAAGGCGAAGACAGAGAAAAAACAATCATAAGCTATCATATTTATGATTGCAAAAATGAAATAAGTGCTAATAAATGTCCGGCAGAATCGTATGATTTATGGAAAGATAATCCACTATTAGTACGTACTTCGGCAACGCTAACTGTAATGGGAGATGGTTTTATTGTCGAGAATTTGACAATAGAAAACACCGCTGGACCAGTGGGACAAGCGCTGGCTATTACGGTAATGGGCGACAAAGGTATCTATCGTAACTGTAATCTGTTAGGATATCAAGATACTATCTATCTGTGGACTTCTGGCAAGCGTACTTATTTCGAGAATTGCCTTATACTCGGGCGTACAGATTATATTTATGGAGGAGGCATCGGCTATTTCGAATCGTGTGAAATTCGCAGTTGGGGTGGTGGCTGGATAACAGCGCCTTCTACGCCGAAAGAACAGAAATATGGATTTGTATTTAACCGTTGTAAGCTGACCTATGCTGATAATAGCCCAAGAGTAGGCGATGATGGCAAGCCGTTCTCTTTAGGGCGTCCTTGGCATAACTTCCCTAAAGTGGCATGGCTCAATTGCGAGATGGCTGATAAACTGGATCCATTAGGATGGCCTACAAAATGGAATATGGAGTATTCCGATACAAGTGAAGACCTTGAATTATATGAATATAACAATACGGGGAAAGGCGCAGATATGTCAGGAAGAGCTAAGTGGAAAGGTTTGCGGGCAATGACAGACGACGAAGCTAAGAGTTATACTTTACAAGTAGTAATGAAAGGTACTGACAATTGGGATCCGACAAAGCAGTAATTAAAAAAGACGCCTAAGAATAAAGAAAAACCATGATAAAAAAGACACTTCTTAAAATCAGTTACCTGATGTTGCTTATGCTCCCTGTATGCATACAAGCACAAGACTCTCTAAAGTATGATATTGTAGTAGATCGTAATGGAAGAGGTAATTTCCGAAGTTTACAGCAAGCAATAGAATCCGTAAGAGCATTCCGACCCGAAGGTAGGACAACAATATTTATAAGGGATGGAGTTTATAAAGAGAAAATCGAAATTCCAACCCATATTTGCGATCTGAGGTTGATTGGGGAGAGCATCGATAAGACAATCATTACCTACGATGACCATGCCAATATCGACAAAATGGGAACATTCAGATCATACTCTTTTCTAATCAGAGGAAATGATATTCTGATCGAAAATCTAACAATCGAGAACGGTTCATTACCATTGGGACAGGCAGTGGCTTTACATATCGAAGGCGATAGGGTAATATTGCGTAAATGCCGTATCTTAGGAAATCAGGA
>POVV01000663.1_pt1 | contig 19297 bp, 19 predicted proteins | sample 1560271 | NCBI WGS metagenome assembly POVV01 (sample SAMN08337232, study PRJNA429181) | Bioreactor metagenome, whole genome shotgun sequencing project. | biome: cows' rumen and soil; feature: anaerobic; isolation source: anaerobic chemostat enrichment culture, galacturonate as sole carbon... | reverse complement strand
AGAGGAGGATATTCCGGTGCTGCTGTCCATGGGAAAAGAACACATTTATGTTTGGGAAAAGGATGAGTCCCTATACCATGAAAATGAAGCTGCTGAAATCCTTTGCAGCCTTTGCCTGGGTGACCATATGGAGCGCAGCGAGGTAAAGGAAGGTAAAATTGAATTGAAATCAACCGTCCGGGGCTTATTAAAGATAGATACCGGACTTCTAGATATAATAAACAGCTTAGGGAATATGATGATCGCTTCCAGACACCCCAATACTCCCGTGGAGCCTGGAGACAAGCTGTGCGGGACAAGAATTATTCCCCTTGTCATTGAAAAGGAAAAGATGGAAGAGGCCAGAGAAGTTTGCGCAGGTAAGAAGATCTTTGCCGTGCTGCCCTACCTGGATAAAAAGGTGGGAATCGTAACTACGGGAAGCGAAGTATTCCATGGAAGAATAAAGGATGCCTTTGGACCTGTATTAAAAGCAAAGGTGGAAGAACTGGGCGGCCAGATTCTTGGCCAGACAGTCACAGATGATAGGCCGGAGAATACCACGGATGCGATTCTTGACCTTATCCGTCAGGGGGCTGACATGGTGCTTGTCAGCGGTGGCATGAGCGTTGATCCGGATGACAAGACTCCTCTTGCTATCCGTAATACAGGTGCAGAGGTGATATCCTACGGCGCTCCGGTGCTTCCGGGAGCCATGTTCTTACTTTCCTACTACAGGCAGGATGGGAAAAATATTCCTATAGCCGGACTTCCCGGATGTGTCATGTATTCCAAGAGGACAGTATTTGATTTGGTGCTCCCAAGACTCATGGCGGATGATCCGGTGACAAAGGAAGACCTTGAAAAGCTGGGAAAGGGAGGGCTCTGCCTCTCCTGCGACGTATGCTATTATCCAAACTGCGGCTTCGGAAAGGGCTGGTAAGGCACTACAGAAGGAAAGGTTGAACGAAAATATGAATGGACTGACACATTTTGATGAACAGGGAAATGCCCGCATGGTAGATGTTGGAGAAAAGGCGGAGACAGACCGGATTGCCGTTGCCCATGGGTTTATTACGGTCAATCATGAGGTTTTTGAAGCCATTTCCCTTGGCACCGCGAAAAAAGGAGATGTTCTGGGAGTTGCCAGAGTGGCAGGTATTATGGGAGCGAAAAGAACTTCTGAACTGATCCCTTTATGTCATGGACTGATGCTTACAAAATGCGCGGTAGATTTTGTACTTCATGAGGAACGGCTTTCTGTAGAGGCGGTTTGTACGGTGAAAACCCAGGGAAAGACAGGCGTGGAGATGGAAGCTCTGACAGGGGTGAATATAGCACTGCTGACCATATATGACATGTGTAAAGCCATGGACCGGGGGATGATGATCAGAGATATCTGCCTCTTGAAAAAGGATGGCGGGAAAAGCGGACTTTATGAAAAGGACTCAGGCGGCAGGGGGAGCGGAATATGAAAGACAGCTGCAACAGAACCATTGATTATATCCGGGTATCCGTTACCGACCGGTGCAATTTAAGATGTCTCTACTGCATGCCGGAGGAGGGAATAGCCCCCCTGCGCCATGAGGACATCCTCACCTATCAGGAAATCGTGAGAATCTGTGAGGCCGGCGCCCGCCTTGGGATCCGTAAGGTCAAGGTAACCGGCGGGGAGCCTTTGGTGAGAAAGGGCATTGAGATCCTGATCAAAGAATTAGGGGAGATCCCGGGAATTGAAGATGTGACCATGACCACCAATGGCTGCCTGTTAAAGGAGAAGTCAGCGGCGCTAAAAGCTGCGGGTTTATCAAGCGTCAATGTAAGCCTGGATACTCTGGATCCCCGGCGGTTTGCCAGAATCACAAGAAGAGACTGCTTTGAATCCGTTATGGAAGGAATCCGCAGTGCATTGGCAGCGGGGCTCAAGGTAAAAATAAACTGTGCGGTCATGGAGGACTTAACAAAAGAAGAGGTACTGGCCTTTGCCCGTTTTTCCATGGAACGCAGGATCCCGGTCCGTTTTATCGAAATGATGCCCATTGGTCAGGGAAAAAACTACAAAGTACTGGAAAATGATGATCTGGCAGGGATCCTGTCAGAAGCCTTTGGTGAGCTTAAAGAAAGCCGCGAGGTGAAAGGCAACGGTCCTGCCGTTTATTATACATGGGGAGATGGAACTGGTTTTATCGGCTTTATCAGCGCCGTCAGTCACAAATTCTGCCATAACTGCAACCGGGTAAGGCTGACATCTGACGGATTTTTAAAGCTTTGTCTGGACAGTCCCGCAGGAGTGGATTTAAAAGGGCCTTTGCGGGAAGGAATTTCTGATGACTGTCTTTTTAATCTGATGAATCAGAGCATCCGGAACAAACCGGAGAGCCATCATTTTGAAGATGACCAGGGAAAAACAGGCCCAAACATGAACCAGATAGGAGGATAAGCAGATGGGAAAGGTAATGGCTGTCTGTATCAGCGAAAAAAAAGGAACCCAGAAATCCAGAGTGGATGAAGGGCATTTTATAGAAGAATTCGGAATAGAAGGGGATGCACATGCAGGCAAATGGCACCGGCAGGTAAGCCTGTTATCCTTTGATACCATAGAGGACTTTAAGGCCAGAGGTGCGGAGATCGGAAACGGTGCCTTTGGGGAAAATGTCATTGTCCAGGGAATTGATTTGATTCATCTTCCTGTCGGCACCAGGTTATCGTGCGGGGATATCCTTTTGGAGGTGACACAGATAGGAAAGGAATGTCACAGCCACTGCGAGATATACAAGAAAATGGGAGAATGCATCATGCCTACAAACGGAATCTTTACAAGGGTTCTTCATGGAGGACTCATGAAGGAAGGGGATGAAATCACGGTATGTACCGAGCAGGAATCGTAACCTTAAGTGATAAAGGAGCCGCCGGAGAACGGGAAGACGTAAGCGGCGCGGTCATAAGAGAGATATTGGAGAAGACAGGCTTTGAAGTGGTCAGCTATAAGCTCCTTGCCGATGAAGGAGAGGACTTAAAAGAGGAGCTCATGCGCTTAAGCGATGAGGTGGAATGCGATCTGGTTCTGACCACCGGCGGAACCGGCTTTTCTCCCAGGGATGTGACCCCGGAGGCCACTTTGGCTGTTGCGGACCGCAATGCACCGGGAATTGCCGAGGCCATACGGGCTTACAGCATGACTGTAACCAAGCGGGCCATGTTAAGCAGGGGCGCCAGTGTCATCCGGGGATCGACCCTTATCATCAACCTTCCGGGAAGTCCTAAGGCGGTGAGAGAGAGTCTGGAATATATTCTGGATATTCTTTTCCACGGTCTGGAAATCCTGTCAGGTAGAGGCGGAGAATGCGCCAGAAAATAAACAAAAAGTTCAGGAGATTATAATGAAGGTACTAATAAAAGGAGCCGGTGATCTGGCAACAGGCATTGGCTGCCGGCTGCATCGCTGCGGCTTTGACCTGGTCATGACAGATATCGCCGTTCCCACCACAGTGCGGCGGACGGTGGCCTTTTCAAGGGCAGTCTATGAGGGACAGGCAAAGGTGGAGGACGTCACAGGAGTTTTATGCCGCAGTCTGGAGGAAATCCAAGAGGCCATAGCAGGGGATCAGGTTGCAGTTGTGGTCGATGAGGAATGCAAGATCCGGGAAACCTGGAAGCCGGATGTGGTGGTAGATGCCATTATTGCTAAAAAGAATCTGGGAACCAGGATAACGGACGCAGATGTTGTAGTAGGTATTGGCCCCGGGTTTACGGCAGGGCTTGACTGCCATGTGGTGGTGGAGACAAAAAGAGGCCATAACCTGGGCCGCTGTATCTGGGAGGGTAGCGCATTTCCCAACACTGGAGTACCAGGCATGATCGGCGGTTATGATAAAGAACGGATTATCCGTGCAACGTCTGACGGAACCTTTAAAGGTCAGGTCATGATCGGCGATCTGGTTGAAAAAGGCGATTTGGTGGGTTATTCTGGAGATGCACCCATATATGCCCAGGTGGGAGGCGTTGTCAGAGGGCTGCTTCAGGATGGTGTAACAGTGAAAATGGGAATGAAGTCAGGAGATGTTGACCCCAGGGGAAACGTTGAAAACTGCTATACAATCTCAGACAAGGCGTCCTCCATAGGAGGAGGCGTCCTTGAGGCGATTTTAAGCATGGAAAAGAAAAAAGGGGCGGCGGAAAAAGCAGAAAAGTAATGAAAAGAGGAGGTTTGATGGCATGAAACTGGCACTTATCCTTCTGGCAGCAGGTGACAGCCGTAGATTTAACGGCAATAAGCTGCTTCATGAATTCAAGGGGAAACCCATGTACCAATACATTTTAGAGGAAGTGGAAAAGCTTCCGGATGGCATCTTTGACAGGAAAGTGGTTGTTACCCAGTACCAGGAAATCATGGACTGCATGAACAATTATGGCTATGAGGTAGTGGTAAATGAGGAAAGCAGCCTTGGTATCTCCCATTCCATTCATCTGGCGTTGGAAGTGCTGAAAAATGAAGAAACGGATTATTGCTTTGCGGTCTGTGACCAGCCATATTTAAAGGCAGCTACCATAAGAGATCTGGTAAATGGCTGGAAAAACAGCGGAAAGGGAATTGGCTGTCTGTGCAACATGGGCGCTTTGGGAAACCCGGCCATCTTTTCCAGAAGCTACTTAAAGGAGCTTCTGAAATTAGAGGGAGATGTGGGAGGAAAGCGGGTTATCCGGAGACATATTGAAGATTTGTACCTTCACGAGGTGCCGGATGGCCTGGAACTGGTGGATATTGATGTGCGGAAAAATTCCGAATCCTGATCTTCAGATAAATTTGTTATATAATATGAGAATATATAATAAATAAATATTAAAAGTATGGAGGTATTACATGTTAAAACCAGTTGATTTAAAACAGATATCCATGGATCCATTCACAATGATAGGAAAAGAGTGGATGCTGGTTTCCGCCGGCAGTGACGAAACGTACAATATGATGACAGCCAGCTGGGGAGGGCTTGGAATCATGTGGAATAAGAGCGTATCTACCATTGTGCTCCGTCCCCAGAGATATACCCTGGAATTTATTGACCAGAGCGAGTATTACGCCTTAAGCTTTTTCGGTGATAATTGCAGATCCGCTTTAAATTACTGCGGTGCCCATTCCGGACGTGATGTGGATAAGGAGAAAGAGACTGGACTTACCCCTGTCTTTGACGCAGAGGCGCCTTATTTTTCAGAAGCAAGACTGGTGTTTATCTGCCGCAAGCTTTATAAGCAGAGGATCGATCCCAAGGGCTTTTTTGATCCGGCCATCGATAAGCAAAATTATCCGAATAAGGATTACCATGATACGATCATAGGAGAAATTGTAAAAGTATTAAAGGCAGATGAATAATCCGCTTGGGTAAATAAAATACTGTTAAAGCCATAAAAAGGAGGGGGCCGTTTCCCCTTCTTTTTTTTGTTGTGCATGGTCATTATTAAGATGAAAAAATTGGTAAAATGTTTCTTATGGAATTAAAATAGTGTATAATATCATTTAAAGGGGGAGTAGTATGATTAAATGGTTAAGGGATAAATTGGATGATTTTAAGCGAAAAGGAGATCCTTTTAAACTGGATAGAATTAAAATCTGCTTTATGTATTTGATTTTTGGTTTTGTCTGGGTTTATTTTTCCGACAGAATCGTGAACCGGTTCGTTTACAACCCTTCTGTAAGAATGTTGATTCATACCTATAAGGGAATGGTGTATGTTTTATTTACCGCCTCGGTTCTCTACTATTTAATTTCCAATCTTTTAAGAAAGGTGGAGCAGGCAGACCAAAAGTTAAGGGTAAGCGAAGAGAAATATAAGGCTGTTATAAACCAGATGCAGTTTGGCATGGCATTGTATGAGGGGGCCTCTGGCGAAGATATATTTAAGTACAGGCTGGTGGACTCTAATCACAGCTATGAAATCCTGACCGGATTAAAGAAAGAAGAGATAATAGGAAAATATTTTTTCGAAATACATGAAGATGTGGTACCGGAAAACCTGGAAAAACTGATCCGGACCATTAAAACAGGAGAATCAACCAGCTACGAGCGGTTTCAGAAAAATACAGATTTTTACTATGAGGTCCTGGCGTCCCGGCCTAAGGAAAACCAGCTGGCCATTATCTTAAATGACATTACCAAAAGCAAGCAGGCGGAAGAACGGCTGCATTATTTAAGCTATCATGACCAGCTGACGGGATTATACAACAGAAGATTTTTTGAAGATCAACTACTGCAGCTGAATTCCCCGAACTATTATCCGTTATTTATTACCATGGCTGATATCAATGGGTTAAAGCTCATGAACGATTCCTTTGGACACGCAGCGGGTGATATCTATATTCAAAAGGTGGCCGAAGTATTAAGAGAGGGCTTCAGGGAAAAAGACATTATAAGCCGTCTGGGAGGCGATGAATTCATCATACTGTCTCCCAATACCGATGCAGCGGAAATTAAGGAATTGATCGGCAGGATCAATGAACGGACAAAGCATGAAGCCGTTCATAAGATCACTCTTTCCGTTTCCTTTGGATACAGTGTAAAATGCAGGGCGGAAGAATCCATATTAGATGTGCTCAGAAAAGCTGAGGATTATATGTATAAGAAAAAGCTGTTGGTAAGTGCGGGGATAAGGGGAAAGACCATATATACGGTTATGGCGGCCCTTCATGAGAAAAATCCAAGGGAAGAACAGCATTCCCTCCGCGTGTCAGAGCTGTGCGAAAAGATGGGAACAGCCCTTGGACTGCAGGAAGATGAAGTTAAAGAGTTAAAGACCGTTGGATTGCTCCATGATATCGGCAAGGTGGCTATTGAAGAAGGGATATTGAATAAAAAAGGAAAATTGGTGGAGCAGGAATGGGCAGAAATTAAAAAGCACCCGGAAATAGGGTATCGCATTTTAAGCTCGGTCAATGAGCTGTCAGAGATGGCGGATTACGTACTGGCACACCATGAACGATGGGATGGAAATGGCTATCCAAAAGGGCTTAAAGGTAATGAAATACCGGTCCAGTCCAGGATCATTGCCATTGCAGATGCATACGATGCCATGATCAGTGAAAGAAGCTACCGCCAGGCATTGCCCAAGGAATATGCCATCAGTGAGCTGGTTAAGGGAGCCGGTACGCAGTTTTGCAGGGAATATGTCCATGTATTTATAGATAAGGTCGTTTATGACAATGCAGTCAGTGTTTAGAATAAGGAGGATTTTAAGAAGGCACGTTCCGGAAAGGGACGGGCCTTTTTTGGTTTAGCTCCATAAAATATAAACATGCTTTTCTGACTATGTTTCCTGATATTTGGAAACCCTATGTTTAGAATCAGCAATGATGAAAAGAAAGGGACGAGATCCATCATGGAGATGAAAGACCTTAATAATATCATAAAAACAAGAATGGCCAAGTTAAGACATGGGTTCTTTGAGGGCTGGTATTTTAAACATCAGAATGAAGATACGGTTTTAGCCTTTATTCCCGGCCATAGTGTAGACGAACAGGGAGTGAAGCGCCCGTTTTTGCAGATCATATGGAATGAAAACTCTTATTCTCTGGACTATGAAGAGGAGGATTATCTGGTTGACAGAAAGAGAAAAAGGATCATTCTTGGAGATAATATCTTTTCCCTGACCGGAGTTAAGGTGAATATCCAGTCCAAGGATATTTCCATTCAGGGAATGATCCGTTACGGCTCCTTAAGTCCCATCGAATATACCATCATGGGCCCCTATCAATGGGTCCCCTTTATGGAATGCAGGCATGAGATCATCAGCATGTCCCACTCCCTTAGGGGGAGTCTTACAGTCAATGGAAAGGTTTTGGATTTTGACGGGGAAAAGGGATATATAGAGGGAGACAGGGGCAGATCCTTTCCCAGGGATTATTTATGGCTTCAATGCAACCGGTTTTCGCAGGAGGCATCCATCATGGTTTCCATAGCCCATATTCCTTTTATCGGTTACAGCTTTCAGGGCTGTATCTGTGTCATCCAGTATAAAGGACAGGAATACCGCTTTGCCACCTATCTGGGAGTTAAGGTGGTATGCAAAAGGGAAACTGCGGTCATATTAAAGCAGGGCCAATATACATTTAAAATATTTTTAACAAACCGGAACAGGACGAAGAAACCAGGGTTTTCCCACAGACTTTTGGCTCCGGATCTGGGAAAGATGGTGCGCTTTATTAAAGAAGAGCATTTATTGCTGGCAAGGTTTTTGCTGTATAAAGAGGAGGAGCAGATATTTGATTTGACAAGTGACCATGTAAGCTTCGAGTATGTTGATAGATAATTTCTATAAGTACGGTTTATTTATAGAGTTTATGAATTGGACGTAAGCCTTAAATCTTAATAGAATATAAGTATCAATAAACATACAGGAGGATACAAGAGATGAATGTGAAGCAGGCGGTTAGTGTTAAAAAGATCGGGGATGATGCGGAAGCTCTGTTTCGGGGAGGATTTTTTTGCTCAGAGGCGGTTGTAAGTTCCATGAGATCAAACTTTGAGCTGGATTTACCGGAGGAAATCATAGCCATGGCATCCGGCTTTCCTGTTGGAATCGGACGCTCCAAGTGTTTGTGCGGGGCGGTTTCCGGCGGAGTGATGGCTCTTGGCATATTCTTTGGACGGACAAAACAGGGAGATTCCAAGGTGGAAAAGAACTTGGAAGTGTCAAAAGAGCTTCACGACTGGTTTAAGGAAAGCAATGGGAAAAATGCACTATGCTGCCGGATCCTGACCAAAGAGTTTGATATGGGACAAGGAGAGCACAAGGAACAGTGCATCCGTTTCACAGGAATGGTGGCTAAAAAAGTAGCTGAGATCGTGGTGCGGGAATACGGCCTTACGAATACCGATGAGACAGAGTCTGCGGAGGAATGTCATGATTAAAAAGATTCCCATTCCCGTGGCAGGGCTTTCTCTTGGGTTTGCGGCCCTGGGAAATCTCCTTCAAAGCTATTCAGAATCCATCCGCTTGGTTTGCGGTGCCATATCCGCTGTATTGGCGATTATGTTTTTGTGTAAATGCATCTTTCATTTTGATATGGTAAAAGAGGATATGAAAAATCCGGTAATGGCTAGCGTATCAGGGACCTTTTCCATGGCAGTAATTCTGTTATCTGCTTATGCAAAGCCCTTTATTGGAAGCGGTGCAGTCTATATCTGGTATTTCGGAATTGCATTGCACATTCTTCTAATGTTATATTTTACAGAACGTTTTCTGTACAGGCTGAATATGAAAACCGTATTTGCCAGCTATTACATCGTGTATGTGGGAATTGTGACAGCCAGTGTGACGGCTCCGGCATTTGGGCGCACAAGACTGGGAACCGGCATTTTCTGGTTTGGCCTGATCTGGTGTCTCATTTTACTGGTTCTTGTGACGGCCCGGTATGTAAAATACAAAGAAATTGCAGAACCTGCAAGACCGCTGTTTTGCATCTATACGGCTCCGGTGAGCTTATGTCTGGCTGGATACCTTCAGTCTGCAGAAGCTAAATCCATGGCAATGGTTCTCTTTCTCATGGTATTGGCAGGAATATTATATATAACTGTGCTGGTTTATCTGCCAAGGTTCCTTGCCCTGCCTTTCTATCCAAGCTATGCAGCCTTTACATTCCCGGTGGTGATCAGCGCCATTGCAATGAAGATGTCAACAGCGTTTCTGGCAAAAATGGGATATGCCGTAGGAGTTTTACCTGTTATAGTGCTTGCTGAAACCGTTATTGCAGTCTGCCTGGTGGTTTATGTATTCATTCGCTATATGAAGTTTTTATTTAGCAGATAAGCAGCCAATGTTATTGACATTTGATTCTTGTCTCCATGATATATTACATACAAATAGAAATTGTAAAGGTATGGAAAGGAGAAGATAACATGTCTGAATTATGTAATGAAAAGCATACTTATGGAAATTTAATCAATGGCAGGTGGTCGGAGTCCGCATCAGGGAATGTCATTACCATAACATCCCCTGTAGACGGTTCTTTTATCGGAGAGATACAGGCAGTCAGCAAAGAAGAGGTGGATGAGGTCATCCGTTATTCCAAAGAGGGTCTTTCTTTGTGGGCCGGTGTTCCAATATTTGAAAAGGCACGGATCCTGTACAATGCTGCAGAGCTTTTGGAGGAAAGGGCGGAAGAGATAGCGGATATTCTGATGATGGAGATTGCAAAAGACAGGAAATCTTCCGTATCAGAAGTGAAGCGAACCGCAGATTTTCTCCGGTTTACGGGAGATGCAGGAAAAAGTCTGGAAGGAATCGCAGTAAGCGGGGAGAATTTCCCAGGTGGTTCCCGCAATAAGATATCGTATGTAAGAAGGGTTCCCCTAGGTACCGTACTTGCCATATCACCCTTTAATTACCCCATTAACTTATCCGCCTCCAAGATTGCTCCTGCGCTGATGGGGGGCAACACGGTAATATTAAAACCAGCGACCCAGGGGGCCATCAGCGCCCTTCACCTTGTAAAAGCCTTGCAGGATGCCGGACTGCCGGGGGGAGTACTGCAGACAGTTACAGGAAAAGGCAGTGAGATCGGTGACTATATCGTAACCCATGAAAACATTAATTTTATTAATTTTACAGGAAGTACGGAGGTAGGCAGGCATTTATCCAAGATATCCTGCATGACGCCTCTGTTACTGGAACTTGGCGGCAAGGATGCGGCTCTTGTACTGGAAGATGCCGATTTAAAATATGCGGCAAGTAATATTGTAGAAGGAGCTTTTTCTTATTCCGGCCAGCGTTGTACTGCGGTGAAGCGTATTATTACCACAGATAAGGTAGCGGATCAGCTGGTAGAAATGCTGAAAGCAGGAATAGAAAAACTTTCGGTGGGAGATCCCAGGGATAATGTGGTGGTCACCCCACTGATCGATCAGAAATCTGCTGATTTTGCAGAATTCTTAATTCAGGATGCCATTGACAAAGGTGCAGAACTTATTGTTGGAAATAAGAGAGAAGGGAACTTAGTTTATCCTACTTTATTGGATAAAGTAACCGTGGATATGGAGATTGCATGGAAAGAACCGTTTTCACCCATACTTCCTGTTATCAGGGTAAAAGATATGGATGAAGCGGTAGAGATAGCAAACCGCTCAGAATATGGCTTACAGTCTTCCGTATTTACCAAAGATATCAATAAAGCGTTCCGTATTGCTGAAAAGTTAGAAGTTGGAACCGTACAGATTAACAACAAAACAGAAAGAGGTCCGGATCACTTCCCATTTCTGGGAGTAAAGGCTTCTGGTATGGGTACCCAGGGAGTAAAGTATTCCATAGAAGCAATGACAAGGCCAAAAGCGATCACGATTAATTTAACAGAATAACTGGGATCAGGCTGTCCGTCAGGCAGCTGAAACAGTGTGAAACCCGCCCTCTTGTATGGGGCGGGTTTTTAAATGCTATCGGTGTGACACCATTGGATAAACCCCAAGGTGCTATTTTTTTGTGGAAGTAGAAATCTTAATTTTAGCAATTCTATTGTTTGTGCTGGTCAGCATGGGGGAGATTATTGTGATAAAAAGAGGCGAAAACCGCTTCATCACTGGAGTGTAGTTCCATTCATCCCTAAGTTTTATACACGGGCAGATGATTTTAGCTCTTTGGATTCCTTTACACTAGCATCATTCGGTGCTGTAAAAATGTAATTCCTGCCATACCTTTGCTTATAAGAGGGAAGAAAGAGGGGAAGATAAGGACAGGACGGTTTTTGGGAGTAATGCGATGAATCTTATCTTTCTTTTAATGGCCTGGCTGCCAATTTTAATTGGAGCTTTGGGAATTGTTTTGATTTTTTATTATTTCTATCAATGGATGAAAGGCTTTCGGTTAATAAAATACCGATTGGCGGGTGAAGTCTGCCTTTTGGCGGTACTCGTGTACTTTTTGGTGTTCTTTCTTTTCTGGTTTATGGGGCTGGGCCTGGCTTCAGGCTAAAAATTTCCTGCCCGTTTCTTTTACAGAACCTTATAGTCTTCCAGATAGAAACGGTACTGGTCACCATTAATGTACTGTTTCCCTATGTGAATCAGCTCATGGTTCTGGTCGTAAATCTGGCAGTACAGGAAAAACAGAGGTTCCCCGTTGGATACCTGAAGAAGTTTGGCTACGTCACCTCCGGCTCGTACAATATCCAGGTAAGAATCAGTGGAATATGTGACCTTAATCTGGTATTTATTTGCAAGGAGCTTGTAAAGAGAGCTGTCAAGAGATTCCTCCAGCAAAAAAGAAAACCGGTTGTAAGGATATAAGTTGTTTTCACACATGATAGGAAACCCATCCGCCATATTCACACGCTGAATAAAGATTGCCGGACTGCCCGCAGAAACGCCCATGGTGGTGGCATCCTCTGAAGACAGAGAGATTACTTCCCTCTTGGTAACCAGACGCGAAGACACCATGCCGTTGGCTTCACATGCCTGTCCAAAACTTAAAAGATGTTCAATTTTTCGTTTTACCTTTGCATGCTTAACAAAGGTTCCCTTCCCTTGCTTTTTTGATAAAAAGTCTTCCTGGCATAGTTCCTCCACCGCACGCCGCACGGTGATACGGCTTACATTGAAAAGCTTGCTTAACTCTGTTTCAGTAGGAATTTTCTGTCCATATGGAAAAGTGCCATCCTTGATGGCGGTCTTTAGTTCTTCTTTTAGTTGCCGGTAAAGCGGAATTTCATTACCTACGTCTAATTTCATTATACATACTCCTTTAATTCATACTCGTTGTTTCAATTATACTATAGTTGTGCTATGAGGGTCAAAGCCTTTATTAAAATGACTTTATTATCCTGTCTTTCATAAAAGTAAAGATAGAACGTTCTTATGATATAGTAAAAATCAATAAAAAACAGATCAAAAAATTGGATAAAATGTAGAAAAGATATTATGACGTTATATGACCATTGAATATAACGTCATAATATGTTATAACATAGATAACAAATAATGACAAAGGAGGGATAAGAAATGACCAATACAACAGCAGACTTTCTTTTATTCTCTGACAACATATTTACCGGACTCACGGATGAGCTGATAAAGGGCTATGTAGCTATTGGAGGCAATCAGATACTGAAAGTTAGCACCAACAATGATTATCAAACCCTGGTTGGAGAAAAGACGAAACTGTTGGATTTGAAGGAACAACTGGTAGCACCTGGATTTATTGATGTTCATACCTTCTTCACTGGATACGCTATTTTTCATATCGGTATGGATATGACTGATGCAGAGACAACGGAGGAGTGTATGAAACGCTTAAAGATCTACGCCGGGCAAAAGGGAGTAAAGGATACGCTTTTCGGACATGGCTGGAAGCCCGAGGGATTTCCAGCAGAAGAAGTGGAACGGCATTTAAACGAGGCTTATCCAGATAGAAGCGTTATTATCTTCGCGGCGGACAGAAGCACCTGCATCATGAATGAGCATGCCAGGAACACCTATGGATTTACACCGGAGAAATGCTATCCGGAGGCTTACCACAAAATCATGCGGGAGTATCTCAATGACAGAGACTTCATCCATAGAGAATTTTCAGATTATATGAAGCTGATGAATAGCAGGGGTGTAACAACCGTGAAGGAAATGGGCTTCGATGATTATTATGGCTTTGATCATTTTCTCAAGGAAGAAGAGGAAAATAAAGAACTGACCATGCGGATATTCTTCATGTCCCAGCCGGTAGGAGAGCAAATCAACATCGAACACGGCATTCGTATGCGGGAGAAATTTACAGGGGATTTTGTAAGATTTTCCGGTTACAACCGTATGACAGACGGCACAGTGGCAAGCCATAAAGGGGATCTGTTAGAACCATATGAAGGGCAGGATTATTGCTGCGGAATCGACATTGATTATGAGCTGATCGAAAAGGAAGTACATTTGGCGGATGAACATGGATTTCGTTATTCCCTCCATGCGCAGGGAGACGGAGCGGTGCATAAAGTGATGGAGATTTTCGGAAAATGTAAGAAAGAGAATGGTAAACTGGTGAACCGGCATGCGGTCACTGATCTGGAATTTTCCAATCCGGCTGATTTGGAAGAAATGGGTAATATCGGTGTGACAGGAGAGATTTATTTTCAGATTATGTCTCTTGATCCCGGAGAGGCGGTTAAGGAAAGCATCGGGAAGACCATTGGTATGAAGCGCGGAAAATACTACTGGAACCGGAGAAAAATGCTGGATAGTGGTGCAGTACTTTCTGGAGCCACAGACTTACCGCTTATGATTACCAATATTCCCGAAGCGATTTATCACGGATGCGGCGGTTACTTCCCGGAAGGTGGAGAGCCTTTTAATAAGCAGAACACGATTACGGTTTCAGAAATGCTGAAAGCATGGACCTACGGCGGTGCGGTGAATTTAAGCATGGAGGAGAAACTCGGTACCTTGGAAGAAGGTAAGCTTGCAGATATCGCGGTTTTGGAACGCAATGTATTTAAAGTACCAATGGAGGAGATGAGAGACGTAAAGGTTTCTTTGACAATGGTTAACGGAGAAGTTGTATACGAGAATAATGGGGGAACAGAACATGAACGAAAAAAAGAAATTTAAACTACAGCTGCCGCACGTTTATACTCTTGCATTTATTCTGATTATTGTATTTGCCGTTTTGACATGGGTAGTGCCAAGCGGACAATTTGAAAGACAGCTGATTGATACACCGGCAGGTGAACGTGAGGTGGCAATTTCAGGTACTTATCAGGTGGTTGACAAAGTGGCAGACGGCGGGGATCTGCGCCAGGGTATTCTGGAAATACTGATGGCGCCTACAAGAGGTATACAGGCAGCCGCGGACGTTGTGGCATTTATCCTCTTAATTGGCGGTACATTCCAGATTCTCACAAAAACAAATGCCATGAACAGGGGAATACGAAAGGTCATTCTCAAGCTTCAGGGGAAAGAGAGGCTGCTGATACCTATTATGATGATTCTTTTGGGAATCGGAGGAACTACGTTCGGTATGTCGGAAGAAGTCATTCCCTTTTACATCATGCTGATGCCAATCTTCTTTGCTATGGGATATGATTCCATGACCACATTCATGGTTGTATTCTTAGGCCCGCAGATCGGTTATGCGGCATCTACAACAAACCCCTTTAATGTATTAATTGCTCAGGGGGTAGCGGGAATTCAGGGGAATCCACAACTCATTTACCGTTTTGCATGGTGGATCATCATGATGGCTGTATCTGTTGCTTTTGTAATGCGCTATGCCGCCAGGGTACACAAAAATCCTTCGCTTTCTATTACTTATAAAGATGATGTTCTGAAAAAGCAGGAATTTGCAATGGATGAAGGCGATACATCCTTTACGCTCCGTGACAAACTGGTGCTTGTTGTATTTGGCCTCGGAATGGCAACGATCATCTTTGGAATTTTAAAATATGGCTGGTACATGGATGAAATTTCTGCAATCTTCCTGATTATGGGTATTCTTATGGGAATCGTGGGTGGAATGAAGGAAAAAGAAATGGCAGAAGAATTCGTAATTGGTGTAAAAGACCTGGCATTTGCGGCGGTTGTAGTAGGTGTTTGCCGCGGTATTCTGGTTGTTGCAGAGAACGGTATGATCATTGATACTATCTTAAATACACTGTCGAGCAGCCTTGCAAGCTTTAACAGTGTGGCATTTACCACTGTGATGTATGTGGTTCAGTCACTTCTGTCCTTCCTGGTACCTTCTTCTTCTGCGCTGGCATCATTGACCATGCCGATTATGGCACCTCTTTGTGATCTGCAGGGAGTGAATCCGGAGGCAAGCGTAACCGTATTGCAGTTTGCGAACCAGTTGACCAATATGATCAGTCCAACCGCAGGTATGACCGTAGCAGGGCTAGCAGTGTGCAGGATTTCCTTCGGACAGTGGTGGAAGACAATCTGGAAATTTTTTATGGCAGTAACCGTATTAGCTTTGGTATTTTGCGCGGTATCAGCAATCTTATAAGAAGATATACCTGCAGAAAAACCACTAAGCAATCATTAGAAATAAATAAAAAAGGGTGAAAGAAAAATCATGAACGAAAAAGAAATGACAAAAGCAATTTTATCTGGCAGAGAAAAAATAGAAGATGTTTATTTTGTGGCATGCGGCGGTTCCTTAGTGGATCTGTATCCAGGATATTACTTTGTACGCAGTGAATCTAAAACGATGCATGCTGACTGGATTACAAGCAAGGAATTTGTGGTAACTCCTCCAACCCACCTTGGAAAAACCAGTCTTGTATTTATCTGCTCCCATGGAGGTAATACAAAAGAAACCGTTGAGGCTGCTCATATGGCAAGAGATTTGGGGGCCGCAGTAATCACAATGACGCATAATCCTGATTCTGCTTGTAACGATGATTCTATGATGCCGGTCATTTATGACTGGTCAGATCATGTGAATGAAAAAGAAAAACCTCAGGGAATTATTCTCCGTATATTAAATGAACTGATGAAAGCTCAGGAGCCGGATTATACAAAATACGATGCAGTAAAAGACGGTCTGGAAAAAGCAGACAAAATCGTCCGTGCAGCTATGGCAAAGGTAAAAAACCGTACATGGCTTTTTGCAGAAAAATATTATAAGGAAGATTTTCTATATATTATGGGCTCCGGTGCTTCCTATGCAGCAGCTTACGGTTTTGCAATCTGCTCCCTTCAGGAAATGCAATGGATGGATTGCTGTTACTTAAATTCGGCTGAATATTTCCACGGGCCATTCGAGGTAACCGATGAGGAGCATCTGTACATCCTGCTAATGAGCAGAGGAAACAACCGTATCATGGATGAAAGATGTCTTGCCTTCCTTGAAAAATATGGAAAAAAATATGAAGTAATTGATGCGGATGAATTAGGTCTGGAAATGATCGATGACAGCTGTGTTGAATATTTCAACCCGATGGTATTCTACGCAATGAGCGTTGCTTACAGAAATGCACTTCAGGATAAAAGATGCCATCCAACAGATATGAGACGTTACATGGGGGTTGTAGAGTACTAAAATAAATAAGATGGCGAGGTGTGGATCATGGACAAATATGATGTAAGTGTACTTGGGTTTGGCGATAATGTGGTAGATAAATATGTGCATATCAAGACAATGTATCCAGGCGGAAACTGTGTGAATTTTGCAGTATATGCAGATATGTTCGGAGCAAAAAGAAGCGCTTATATGGGATACTTCGGAGATGATGCAGAAGCTGAGCATGTAATTGCCGCTTTAGAAGAAATTGGAATTGAAATGATTAAATGTGAGCAGCTGGAAGGTGAGAACGGCTGTGCAAAAGCAACTATCATTGATGGGGACCGTATATTTCTTGGCTCTAATGAAGGCGGTATCCGGGGAAAAACTCCTTTTATTCTGGACCGCTTTGATTTGGAGTATATAAAACAGTTTGATTTGGTTCATTCAGGAAATTACTGCTTTATGGAACAAGAACTTCATAAGATTCGTGAGGCAGGGATCCTTGTATCCTTCGATTTTTCCGATGACTCCACGGAGGAATATTACAAAAAGGTGGCTCCAGATGTTGATTTTGCATTCTGCTCCTTTGACGGAACCAATGAGGAAGCAAAAGAGCATCTGAAAAAGGTGGCCTCCTACGGCCCGAAGCTGGCAGTGGCGTCAAGAGGTGCTGACGGCTGTATTCTTTACGATGGAAAAAGCTTTTATATGCAAAAGGCTGCACCTGTCGAAACCGTTGTGGATACCATGGGTGCCGGAGACTCCTTAATCACCTCCTTCATGGTTGGTTATGTTGCTCATCTTAAAAGAGGTGAGGCAGATGCAGATGCCATTACAGAAAGCCTGCATGAGGCAGCAGGCTTTGCAGCAAACATCTGCGGAATCAGCGGCGCATTTGGATACGGTAAAATATACGAATAAAAGAATGGAACGAAAAGCACCAGTAAAAGAAGAAATTATTCTTCTGCTGGTGCCTTTTTTTCTCCGCTATCCCGGTGCTTCCTGGGTGTTATATGAAATTCTCTTTTAAACAAACGGTCAAAATAGCTGGTGCTCTCAAATCCGGTATGCTCCGCAATGTCTGTTATGGAGCGGTCCGTTTGTAGGAGCAGCTTCCATGCCTTATGGAGCCGGTATTTATTCACGTATTCTATTGGTGATAAAGGAACGGAGCATTGAAAGCAGCGGAGGGCTTCCCGCTTGCTTACCCCCACGGATGCGGCGATATCTTTTAACGTTATCTTCTTCCAGTAGTTTTCTTCAATAAAACAGGTCATGCCTTTAAAACGGGCCTGGGAAATCCTGCTTACCCCTGTATTTTCCATGGTCGCAAATTCCAGTCTGTGTTCAAACAAGCTGGTCCAAACCATGCAGATGATGATATGGGCCTCCAGCTCCCAGGCTGGACCTGGATTTTCGCATATGCCATACAGTCTTGAAAGAGAAGAAAGAACGTCTTTTTGCCAGGAAATGCTTCTTTTTAGGACAAAATGGGAAATACCTGATGTGAGAAAAGGAAGCATGTATTTATCATAAATAGAACTGTTTTCAGGAGCAATGAAATCCGATGCAAACAAAACGTTTGGGATAACTGCAGTCCCGGCTGAAAGAAAGCGGTGAATGACTCCGGAATTGATGAAAATCCCATCCCCAGCCTCCAGTATGTAATTGATATTGCCGATGGAACACTGCAGGATTCCTTCTGTTACAGACACCAGTTCAAATTCCCTGTGCCAGTGCCAGTCAATGCAATTATGATCGAATTTTCCTACATCTTCATAATAATATTGAAATGGAAAGGTAGTGGAGCCGTGGGAGACAAGCTCCATCATGGATTCATCGGTGAGTATTTTCGTACTTTGCATAGAGCGTCCTCCTATGGCTTTTTTGTTGATTGGCTAGATTGTATCATAAACTGGCGATAAATTACTACATTTCAAATAAAAAATGCGGTATAATACAAAAAAATGAATAGCAGGTGATTCTCAATGAATAAAGATTATACCAAAACCGTCCGTGCCTGTTTCATGAGCTATATCGTGCAGGCGATCATTAACAATTTTGTACCTCTTTTATTTCTGACGTTTCAGTCAGAGTATGGCATTTCCTTATCCAGAATTACCATGCTTGTGACTTTTAATTTTGGAATTCAGCTGATCGTGGATTTGCTTTCTGCGGGCATCGTCGACCGGGTCGGTTACCGGGCTTCCATGATAACGGCCCATATACTGTCAGCGGTTGGTCTGGTATCCCTGACCATTCTGCCTGGATTGTTTTCCCAGGCATGGATTGGTCTTTTTGCAGCAGTGGTCATCTACGCAGCGGGCGGCGGCCTTTTGGAGGTCCTGGTCAGCCCT
>POVV01000662.1_pt1 | contig 19332 bp, 20 predicted proteins | sample 1560271 | NCBI WGS metagenome assembly POVV01 (sample SAMN08337232, study PRJNA429181) | Bioreactor metagenome, whole genome shotgun sequencing project. | biome: cows' rumen and soil; feature: anaerobic; isolation source: anaerobic chemostat enrichment culture, galacturonate as sole carbon... | reverse complement strand
TCCCACACCGATAACCGGAGACGTTGTTATTACCGTGGATACCGGGGAAGGACATATTGCCACTACCCGACTGGCACCTGAACGCTTTGAGTTGTCACTCCCAACGGCCGGGCAACCATCCGCCGTAGTGATCGATGGCACTAGCACACAGCCTGATGCACAGACAACGGAACGGCTGGTTGAAGCCGCCGTTGAACGGCAAGTGGGCCCTCTTCTGGAACGGATTGAAGCGATGGATACGCGTATGCGCCTGACTGATGTGATATCAGGTATTTTCCTTATCATCGGACTGGCGGGCATCGGGCTATGGATTCGCAGTCGCGGACGATGAGCCGCCCGGTTGATCTGCGTTTGCGCCTGATTGCCGCCATGGGGGCGCTGATTGTCTTTACACCGGTTAAAAATCTGGCACCCGCCGTTGCCGGCTTATTTGCCGTGCTGATGCTCTACGCTGCCTGCCGCCAACCGCTCCCTTGGAGAAGACTTCTCCATCTCGAAGGCTTCTTAATCTTACTGCTCATTACCCTGCCTTTCACATTACCCGGAACGCCACTTTTTCATCTGGGGCCTCTGACGGCCAGTACGGATGGACTGTGGCGAGCTATCGTTCTGGCATGCAAGGTGACGGCATCTGTATTACTGATCTCGTTTCTTTTTGCTACCGCCGATCCAATCCGCCTCGGAAACGCGCTGCTGGGGTTGCACGTTCCGGAACCGCTGGTCCGATTGTTTGTGGCCGTCGTCCGCTATTTAGCCTTGATTCAGGATGAGTTTTCTCGTCTGCAGGAGTCTATGCGTGCCCGTGCCTTTATCCCTCGCTCCAATCGGCATACGTGGCGGAGCTATGGTTATCTTCTCGGTATGCTGCTTATTCGTGCGATGGAACGGGCCGACCGCGTGGAAGAGGCGATGCGCCTGCGGGGATATTCAGGTCGCTTTCCACAAACCCCGCTACCTCCGCCCCCCTTTTCTGACTGGATTGCTGCCGGCGGGCTGATAGGCAGCTCAATACTTCTTTTGCTTTGGGATAAATTATGACTGAACTTATCCGGCTGAATGACCTCAGGGTACTTCGCGATGGTAAAACCATCCTCAATAATGTCGAAATGGTTCTCAGTGCCGGTGAACGGCTGGCTATTGTCGGTCCCAATGGCGTCGGTAAGACGACGCTGTTACGTACTATTGCTGGCCTTGAGTATCCTGAGGCAGGGGACGTTATCCTGTTCGGACAGGCTTGCAAACGAGAGGCTGAATTTCGTATCCAGAGGCCGCGCATTGGTTTTCTCTTTCAGGAAAGCGACGACCAGCTTTTCTGCCCGAGCGTTATCGAAGACGTTGCCTTTGGCCCCTGCAACACCGGCATGTCTAATCAAGAAGCCCGACAATGTGCCGCTGAAACACTGGATAAATTGGGGATTGCCCATCTGGCTGAACGCTTTACCCATCGCCTGTCAGGGGGGGAGAAACGACTGGTTTGTCTTGCAGGCCTTCTCGCCATGCGGCCGGATGTCCTTCTGCTTGATGAACCGACAAACGGCGTCGATGCTGAAAACGGTGCCAAGTTACGCACGGCACTGCTAACTTTTGATGGCGCTATACTGCTGGTCTCTCATGATGAACATTTTGTGACGGATATTGCGACGCGGGCGATGGTGTTATCAGCCAAAGGGTTGCATGAAGCTAATATTCACCAGCACCTCCACCAACACCACCACCCGCACATTCATCCTAAACTGCCTAAAGAGTAAACCACATGGCCACCCGCTAGGGGGAGCTTTCCCATAAATGGACGTGGTATCCAACTAGGAATAAAAAAGCCGATAACAATAAAACGTTATCGGCTTTTAGCTATCGCGTAGAACAGAACCGTGGGATTAAACCGTCAGCAACCGTTGCGCGGTACTATCGACCAAGGCCAGTAAGGCTTTAATATCATCTAAAGTGACCGTCGGATTCAGTAGCGTCATTTTCAGGCAGGTGATGCCATTAAATTCGGTAACTCCAACGTTAGCCAGCCCTGACGCTAATAAGGCATCACCAATCTTCTGGTTAAGCAACCCTATCGCTGCATCACTACCCGTCGCTAACTGCTGCGAACGGTAGCGAAACAGGACGCTGCCCAACTGTGGCTGCATGACTAATTCCAGCGACGCTTGCTGTGAAATATAGTGCGCGACCTGCTGCGCCAGTGTAACGCCATGATCGATGATCTCAGCGTACTGCTTTTGCCCTAAAGCTTCTAAGCCCATCCACAGTTTTAACGCATCAAAACGGCGGGTAGTCTGCAAAGATTTAGAAACCAAATTAGGCACCCCCTGAGCTTCATCAAACTCAGAGTTCAGGTAGGCCGCCTGATAACGCATCAGTTCATAGTGGCGGGCTTCTTTTAGCAGGAAAGCGCCACAGCTTATGGTCTGGAAGAACTGTTTATGGAAGTCCAGAGTAATGGAATCCACCAATTCTATACCATCCAAATAGTCGCGGTACTTCTCAGATAGCAACAGTGCGCCGCCCCATGCTGCATCAACATGCACCCAAATCTGATGTTGCGCCGCCAAAGTCGCGATAGCGCGTAGTGGATCGATGGCTCCGGCATCCGTGGTACCTGCGGTAGCCACAATGGCCAGAATCTGTTCGCCGTTGGCCTGAGCCTGCGCCACTTTTTCGCTTAAATCGTTAAAATCTAAGCGACCGAAATGGTCAGTTTTCACCAACGTAACGGACTGATAGCCTAACCCCATTAAAGCCATGTTCTTTTGCACAGAGAAATGAGCGTTCTCAGAACAGAGGACTTTAATCTTTGTTAGGTTGCCCACCAGACCGTCTTGCTGAACCGAGTGTCCTTGACGGGCAAAGAAGGCATCCCGTGCCAGCATCAGGCCCATCATATTACTCTGAGTTCCCCCGCTGGTGAATACGCCTGCATCTCCGGGCTGATAGCCAACCTGAGTGCGCAACCACTCGATCAACTTCATTTCGATAATGGTCGCCGACGGGCTTTGATCCCAAGAGTCCATACTTTGGTTAGTGGCATTGATTAACACTTCAGCAGCCTGACTGATTATCAGGCTCGGGCAATGCAAATGAGCAACGCACTGCGGATGATGGACAGACAGGCTGTCTTTTAAAAAGTACTCAACCGCTCGTTCAATCGCAGCCTGGTTACCCAAGCCCTGAGGGTTAAAATCCAGAGTGATACGTTCGCGCAGTTCAGCAACGGTTTTTCCCTGATACATCTCGGGTTGCTGCAGCCACTGGACAACCGCCTGACTACTCTGAGCTATTGCTTGTTGGTATGCCTCGGTACTGTGCGCTGAGGCTGCCAAAATTGGGTTTAATTTAGACATCGCAATAACTTACTCCACGTCAACAGGCTTGATGCCGGCAGCTAGCAGGGCTTGCTCAAATTTTTCTAAGAAAATTCGCAGTTCATCGTTAGTGATCAGCAAGGACGGTAACAGCCGTAACACGCAGCCGCCGCGTCCGCCACGCTCCAGAATCAGCCCGGCTTCAAAGCATTTTTTCTGTAACAGTGCCGATAATTGACCGTCTGCAGGATAACAACCCATATGATCCTGAGCTTCATCAGGCTTAACAATTTCAATGCCAATCATTAAACCCAGACCACGAACGTGACCAATCACCGGATAACGTTTTTGCAGCCCGCTTAGTTTGGCCTTCAGCCACTCTCCCTGAGTCGCTACTTTGTCAGCGATTCGATGTTCTTTCAGATGTTTCAGCGTTGTCAAACCGGTTGCCATCGCCAGTTGGTTACCGCGGAAAGTACCGGTATGGTGGCCGGGCTCCCAGGCATCAAACTGTTTCTTTATGCCCAATACCGCCAATGGCAAGCCACCACCAACGGCTTTAGACATCACAATGATATCCGGCTCAATACCGGCATGTTCAAAGGCAAATAGCTTGCCGGTGCGGGCAAACCCGGCCTGAACCTCATCGATAATCAGCAGAATGCCGTGTTCTTGAGTGACTTGGCGAATGCGCTGTAACCACTCTACCGGCGCCGGGTTAACCCCACCCTCACCCTGAACGGCTTCCAAAATGACTGCAGCAGGCTTACGCACGCCGCTTTCTACGTCGTTGATCAGGTTTTCAAAATAGTAGGTTAATGCCTTAACGCCCGCCTCACCACCAATGCCCAACGGGCAGCGGTACAAATGCGGATAAGGCATAAACTGGACTTCCGGCATCATGCCATTAACGGCTTCTTTCGGCGACAGGTTACCCGTTACTGCAAGCGCGCCGTGAGTCATACCGTGATAGCCGCCGGAGAAGCTAATCACGCCGGAACGGCCGGTGTATTTTTTGGCCAGCTTCAGCGCAGCTTCAACGGCATCAGCGCCGGAAGGGCCGGTAAACTGCAGGCAGTATTCTTTGCCCTGTCCGGGTAATAGAGAGAGTAAATAAGCGGAGAATTGATCTTTCAACGGCGTTGTCAGATCCAGTGTATGTAACGGCAAGCCGCTAGTAATGACATTTTGGATGCTTTGCAGCACATCAGGATGGTTATGACCAAGCGCTAACGTTCCCGCGCCAGCCAAACAATCAAGATATTGATTATTCTCAACATCAGTTATCCAAACGCCCGAGGCTTTGGCAATTGCTAACGGCAATTTGCGTGGATAACTCCTAACATTCGATTCATATTCAGCCTGTCTGGCTAAATAAGTTTCATTATTTTCATTGAATGAATTCACACCTAAACTATCAATACGGACTTTATCCGTCATCATATCTCTCCTACAACCGAGGTTATCAGTAACGCCAGTTGAATAAATAAGTTAAAAAAGTGATTGCTTATGTATAAAGCGCGGCCAATATAGGGCTTTTCGCCCCCCTACTCAATCATTTATTTTTTTAAATTATGCCGAATTTTTATTAAGTTAATTAGATAATTACGCACTTATATAGATTATTGAACCACATTTCTGACGTGTATTGGATATTTATGTTGTTATGAGGTTTATCTTTAGCGGGTTGTGTATTTAGTCAATTGATGCCACGTCAAACATATTACTCACATTCAACGTAAGCAATAACGCGGATTTCAGACAAAAAAAGGGACCTAAAAAGGCCCCATATATGACTATTACTTCTGGTGAGTATTAGAAGCTATAGCGCACGCCGGCAGTCACACCGAAGCGCTGTTCTATATCGCGATTACGGTTGTAGTTCACATTTACGCCTGCACTTAAGTCTTTCATCACCAGAGCTTCTACACCGGCACCGAACCTATAGCCTGAGTGAATAGCTAACAATCCACTTAACATTTCAGTAGTTGTACTATATGCTCAAGTATTAATATTTCATTTCATTGGTTTTATATGTCCGCTGACAACGCTAACTATCTGCCAATGCCGTCGCTAAGAAATCTTCAGTCATTTATTGAGGTGGCAAATACATTAAGTATTAATGGTGCTGCAGAAAACCTTAATATTACACCCTCTGCGGTAAGCCATCAAATATCAACTTTAGAAAAATTCATCAATAAGAAACTTTTTACGCGTAATGGCAAAGGCGTTGCATTAACAGCTACAGGTAAAAAATATCTTAAAGAAGTTTCTGGTCCAATTAATACCATTGGGCGCGCTACGGATAAAATTATAAATAGTGTCAATAATGAAATATTACGAATTCATTCATCACCATCATTTGGTTTTAGTTGGCTAATTAAAAGAATTGGTGTTTTCCGGGAGTTGCACCCTGATATCACGATCAATTTGTCATGTTCTTACGAAAATGTACAATTTGCTCGTGATAATATAGATATTGATATTCGGCACGGCATTCCTGATTGGGATGCTTATACCGTATTAACAATCAAGAATGACCGAGTCATGGTGATGGCTTCGCCAGATTATTTAGAAAAAAATATTATATCGACTCCTTTAGATTTGCAAAATAATGTTCTCATCCATTCCACCAGTACAATGTTAAATTGGAATAAATGGTTCTCATATCATAATATCAAATACCCACCGACTAATCATGAACTTAGCTTTGATCGTTCTTATATGAGCTTTGAAGCCGCCAGCCTGGGGCTAGGTGTTATACTTGAAAGCTCTATACTTGGGATGGATTATATGAACGATGGTCGATTATCCCTTGTATTCAGTGATGAGTATTCCATTCCTATCAATGCTCATCATATTGTTTTTCCTCATAGCAATGAAAAACAATATAAAGTAAAAACATTTATTAAATGGATAGCAAGTGAATTAACTGTCAGTGGCTTTACGTTATAAATATGGCACTTATATTAATCACGCCATCTTATATTACTTTATAATTAGATATTATTTTCTATTAAGGCTTTAATTTACCTTACTGAGTTATCATTTAATACCTGCACATTTCCCTCATATTTATTACCATAAAAACTTACCACTAAAATATCTTTTAGTTCAGAAATTAGCGGGCAAGTTTTCTTTCAATAGTTTTAATTGACATAGACGCATCAAAACGGGAAACATATGTATAAAAGCCGCCGAATTAACGGCGGCAGAAGAGTTATTTCAAGCGTTTCTTAATCTTATTGATCATAGCTGCTACGGAGATACCATAGCGGTCATGTAGAGTTGGCAGCGCGCCAGCGTGTAGGAATTCATCAGGTAATCCGATAGTATCAAATTCAGTATGAACGCCTTTACGGGTTATCAATGCAGCTATAGCCTCACTGAGCCCTCCAATGCACGTATGATTTTCAGCAGTGATAACCAAACGCCCCGGTTTTGCCACTTGTTCAAGAATGGTTTTTTCATCCAATGGCTTAATTGTTGGAACATGCAGTACAGCAACGCTAACATTATCTTTACGCAATTGTTCTGCTGTTTCTAATGCTCTCATCGTCATGATACCCGAAGAGATTATCAGCACATCTCTACCATCTTCCAGTAGCTTGGCTTTGCCAATTTCAAATTTATAGTCGTACTTATCAAGTACAACGGGTACTTTGCCACGTAACAAACGCATATAGACAGGGCCGTAATATTCAGCAAGAGCGGGTACGGCCTGTTCAATTTCAAGAGCATCACAAGGGTCAATGATAGTCATACCGGGAATGCCGCGCATTATTGCAATATCTTCCGTTGCCTGATGACTTGGGCCGTAACCTGTTGTTAAACCCGGTAGCGCTGCACAGATTTTTACATTCAAGTTTTCTTCAGCAATAACCTGATGAATAAAATCATAAGCGCGTCGAGTTGCAAACACAGCATATGTGGTGACAAAGGGTGTAAAACCCTCTTTTGCCATACCGCCTGCGGCACCCATCAAAAGTTGTTCAGCCATCCCCATTTGATAAAAACGCTCCGGATAAGCTTGAGCAAAAATGTGTAAGTCAGTATATTTAGACAAATCGGCGGTCATCCCAACGATGTCAGGTCGTCCTTTTGCAAGTTGAACTAGAGCATGACCAAAAGGTGCAGAGCGTGTTTCCTGGCCTTCATCAGCGATGGAAGCGATCATCGCCGATGTCGTCAGGCGAGGCTTAGTTTGGGAATTCTGGCTCATTACATCACTCCTTCAGGTTTATTAGCATCCAGAACAGCGATAGCCTTCTGCCATTCATCAGCATCCACTCGAATAAAATGGTTTTTATCTCTGGTTTCCAGAAATGGCACACCTTTGCCCATTAACGTGTCACACAAGATGACGCGAGGCTTATTTCCCCGATCGTTTTTTGCATTCTCAAAAGCCTTAATAACCGCCGGCAAATCATTACCATCCACTCGTTGAACGTACCAGCCAAATGAAGACCACTTATCGTGCAAGGGCTCAAAACCAAGAATCTTCAGAGAGTTACCATCTGCCTGTTGTTTATTAACATCAATAATATTGATTAAATTTGTTAATCCGTAATGGGCAGCTGACATAGCGGCTTCCCACGTTGAACCTTCATCTAGTTCACCATCGGACATAGAATTGATAACAAACGAAGTACTTTTTTTATGTTTTAGACCAAGAGCCATACCTACTGCAATGCTAAGCCCTTGGCCGAGAGAACCACCAGAAATTTCCATTGCAGGGGTATATGTCGCCATACCGGACATCGGCAAACGGCTATCGTCAAATCCGTAAGTTTCCAGTTCCTCTGGTGGAATAATTCCTGCTTCAATCAACGCGGCATAATAGGCAATAGCGTAATGTCCATGGGAAAGCAGAAAGCGATCGCGGCCTTCCCACTCTGGTTCATTAGGGCGAAACCTCATGATATGAGAGAAAGCCGTCGCTAACACATCGGCATAGCCCAGTGCCTGGCCTATATAGCCTTGCCCCTGAACTTCACCCATTTGCAAAGCGTAACGACGAATGCGCCAGGCCGCAGCAGTTACTTTTTGAATATCAGTTTGAGACATTATTCTATCCTCAATTAATGAATTAACATGCCGCCGTTCACATCCAGCGTAATACCGGTGGAATATGCTGAGAGATCGCTACCTAGGAATAGTGCTGCTCGGGCAATATCTAGCGCATCACCTAAGCGATTTAATGGAATACCTGAGAGAATATTGGTTTTCATCTCATCGGTGAGTTTTCCTGCCGTAATATCAGTTTGAATAAGGCCTGGAGTGATACAGTTAACCCGTACATTATCTGAGCCAAGTTCGCGAGCCATCGCTTTTGCTAATCCCAACACCCCGGCCTTTGCCGCACTGTAATGAGGGCCGCCAAAAATGCCGCCACCGCGTTGGGCTGATACAGAAGAAACACAAACAATACTGCCCGACTTTTGAGCTCTCATGGTAGGAATGACGGCCTGTGACATTAATAAAGTGCCGCGCAAACTGACATCAAGAACTGCATCATAATTCTCTCGTTTAATATCCATTAATTTAATTGGCTGAGTAATACCAGCGTTATTAACCAATATATCGATTTGACCATATGCTTTTAAAACTTGCTCAATAGCTGCATTAACCTGAGCTTCATTAGCCACATCCGCTGCTAGCCCCAAATGCGGTTCACCAAGCATGGCTGCTGCGTTTTTACTCGCTTCTGCATTAAGATCTATAATCACAACTCGGGCACCGTTTTCAGCAAAAAGCTTAGCTGTAGCAAAACCAAGACCGCGTGGGGAGGCCGCGCCAGTAATAATGGCGACTTTATTTTTTAATAACATAATTAACTCCGATGATTTAAATATTATCTTTCTAAAGAAAGCTACTTTGGTTCGTCTATAAAAAGAATAAATAACAATCCTAGTGCTGCGCATATTCCGAAATAGGTAAACACAGCATTAAAACTACCGGTAGAATCTAATAAGAATCCAGCAAGCATGGGCGAGACAAACCCGCCGAGATTTCCCCCCGTATTAATAACTGATGCAGCAATGGGATAAGTTTTTGTATCAGCAATAGCCATGCCATAAGCCGTAAAGGCAGGCCAACCGATATTTAAGCAAAGCCCGACAGAAAATAATCCAATACAAACTGCAACCGTATCGCCGGGAATATTTAGCATAATCAACATCATGATAACGGTACTAACGGCGGTGAAGATCATGGTAGGTTTTCTACGTTTACCTAATAACTTATCGGAAATGTATCCACCCAAAATTGCCCCAATAAAACCGCCGATACACGGCATACTGGCAATAAGCCCCATACTCATGAAGTTAAAGCCTTTTTCCTTCACAAGGTATAACGGTATCCATGTCAGTAATCCGTACAACACACTGACCATCATGAAATAGGCGAGTGAATCACCGATAATATTTTTAGAGATAAACAGGCCTTTTGCTGTACTGATGGGCTCCACCTCCCTTACGCGAATAACTTTATCGAGAAAAGAAAATTTTGGGCAGATGACTATATTTTGCCGTTTAGCCTGCGCATCACCTTTACTATCATTGTCATTGATATAATCAATTTCAGCTTGTGATACAAAACGACTTTCAGACGGTTTTGAGCGAACCAATAAATACCAGATCAACGCAATAACAATTCCTGGTATTGCAAAAGAGAAAAAGACCCAGCGCCAGCCCCAAGTTATAGCGATCCATACTGCAAGCGGTGGAACAATGATGGGTGCAAACATAGTGGCAGCAATGAATACTCCAGTCGCCGTTGCCTTCTCTTTTGCCGGAAACCAGTTATTAATCGTTGAGGTAAGTCCGACAGGACAAGGGCCCTCGGTTAATCCTAAACCTAAACGAATGAACTTAAGACCAAGAACAGAGTTGGCCATGCCCATCAACCATGTAAAAGCCGAAAATCCAAATATTGAAAGTGAAACTAAACCACGAATTCCTTTTTTAGCAATAAAAAAACCTGCCGGAATCTGGCTAAATGCATATCCTAAAAAGAACATGCTGGCGATGGCACCCGCTTCAAAATTAGAGATTTGAAATTCGTCAATAATGAAAGGAAGAACTGCACCAATATTAGTTCTATCTGCATAATTTATGGCATAAACCAAAAAAATCATTGATAAAACAACAAATCGATAATTAGTTCTTTTACTTTTTATGTAAGGCACTGTTTGTTCTATATGAGACATTTTGTTACCTCTTGGTTAGAACACCTGTTTTTATATTTGTAGGGGAAAATGTTATTTGCAGACTGACTATATCGATAATGTTTTTAATTTGAATTTAATTTTCCTCACTTATAGCTGAGAAAATTTCACTTCTTGATGGGTATCATCAAATGCTTAATGAAAACGGTAATCCCCCGAAAAACCGGTGTATTCATAAGTAGAATTTTCTCGTAATCTGAACTGAGGAGATCTCTATGAAAAAATCACGTTTTACCGATAGCCAAATTATCGCCATCCTTAAGCAAGCTGAGGCTGGAACACCCGTTTCTGAACTGTGCCGCGAACATGGCATGAGCAACGCCAGCTTTTATTAGTGGCGTTCACGCTTTGCCGGGATGGATGCTTTCATGATGACCCGCTTGAAAGAGCTGGAAGAGGAGAATCACCGTCTCAAAAAGATGTATGCCAAAGAACGATTGAAAGCAGAGATCGCTCAGGAAGCCATGGTAAAAAAGTGGTGAAGCCATCACATCGAAAGCTGATAGGGTAAGAAGCTGTCAAAAAAGAGCCCAAAAAAAGGCTCTGATATTAATATTGGGAGCGATGTTGCGGATTATGGTGAGCATTGACTTGGTATTAGTCAGTGATAGTCTGGCCTGTTACCGGCAGAAATAAATGTCAACAAGGGGGTTAGAAAGATAACCCTCCCGGCCTGCGAGCACTGACCGGAAAAACGTCATCTATCGGTTAGATAGTTGTATTTAACACCGAATACAACCCCGGTATCACGGTAGCCTTTAGTGCCCAGTTGCTAGCTAACGTTACCCCACAGATTAACCTGTCGGTTGATTTGACCTTCAATGCCGACTTTCAGCGCTGCAATATTGGCAGCGCCATCCTGCTTGAAATTAACGCCATTCATATGGCTACCGAAGGCCTTGCTGTTATGCAGCCAGTTAGCTTCAACAAACTGCTGGAACACCCGGTCTTTACCTTTATCCTGACTGCTGTAACCATTGATAAAGGCTTTCACGCCCAAGCGGGTCTGGATATTGCCATCGCCATCGCCTTCACCGGACAGGCAAAAATGTTCAGACTGTTAGTACCATCGATTGTAAATCCCAGCTTTGCAGCCTTGGCGCGTGAAATAGATCTTGCTGCCAAAAAAAACCTTTATCGCGTGCTGATTGGAAACACTTACCGACAAATATGATGCTTTCCGGGAGGAATCCCAGTTCAGGTTATTTGATACTAAAATGTTGCAGCCCATCCAGTGATGGACTGCACTGTGGGCAATATCAGGCAAGCAGATTAGCCGGGTTGTCAATACAGAGCTTTTTAATCGTTTCCTGATCAACTCCGCGTGAGGCCAGATAGCTTAAGAAAACATTGGGGACAAAGCCCCATCCATTGCCACCATGTTTGGCCCACATTTGTTTTAAGAAAACGTCATGACTTAAAACTAACTGGCCTCCATAGCCTAGGTCTATCAGTTTGCTTACTGCATCTACCGTTTCCTGAATACCCGGTGCCACGCCTTCTTTAGGGAAAGTGATATCGAGGCCTATCATATCGAACTCCAGCCAGACGCCGCGATCCAGCATTCGGCGTTGATAGTCAAGATCCTTTCCTGATGGATCAGAATGGGCGAGAGATACCTTCTCCGGGGAGACGCCCATTTCACTAACCACAATGTTCAGAACTTCATCTCCGCGTCTAAGCCAGCCCGGCATGTGGATATTAATAGATACTCCCGGATTGTTTTTTTGTGCGAGGGATGCAGCCCTAAGACTGTTTTTCTCCGCATCGGTAAATTCCGGAGATACGCCGATTTCGCCAATCATTCCTGCACGAATTCCGGTGTCTCCTATCCCATAGCTCAGTTCCATATCGATAATATTTGCGAGCGTATCGACTCCTTTATGTAGCCTTTGGCCTTCAAATTTTTCGAGGTATGGGCCTGAAGAAGCGACAATATGTATACCGGTACGCTCGGCGACTTCACGAAGGGATAAAGGATCTCGACCGATTGATTCCGAGCCGGTCGCATCAACAATAGTTTTGCCACCCAGTTTCATGAAGCTTCTAATTTCTTCAACAACGTCTTCAATATCCTTTCTGCTCATATTATCAGCACAGCAGTAAGGATCATGCTTCAGTGCCCACTGGTTCTCAGCACTTACGTTTGAAGCGGCAATCTGCTTAGACCAAGGGTAAAACGGTTTATCGACGACAGAAGACAGATCATTAAAAAGGTGTTCGTGAGGTAAAGTAAGTCCCATATCCTCTTTCTTGACCGGACCAGTGACAGTCTGAATATAACCTTTCATGATTGAGCCTCCGATTCAGCCAGTCGTGCCGTCTTAAAATCAGGGATAGTCGTTACAATTGCTCCGAGAAGAGCAAAAACAGTCCCAACGAGGGTAACGAAATAAACGGTATTGCCCAGAGAAGGAATGAGTACATCAATCAGTACCGAGCCCAGCAACTGTCCGGCAGTTGATGCTACGCCAAGCATCAATAAACCCAATCCGCGTACAAGAATCGCCATTAGTCCAATGGACATCAGCCCCAGGGGCCCACCGAGATACATCCACCACGTATCGGGCAACTGGACGCTGACGTGGCCTAAAGAGATGCGGATAAGAAGGGCAATACCCAGAATAGTGAAACCGACGATAAAGTTCCAGGTGATAGAAACCAGCATTGAGCCTGTTGCTTCTGCTACTTTTGCATTCCCCGCAGGTTGCCATCCGGCAAGTAAACCGGCCATGAAGGGCAGAATAGCAAGAAGGATAAATGATGTAGAATGCCACTGTGGCGAAACGACAAAGATGGTTGCCACCACTGCAAAAATCGCGCCGATGACTCGGTAAGATGTGAAATATTTCTTCTCATCTACGCCAATTCCAAAACGGTCGCACAACAGTCCGGAAAGAATAAGTGCAGAAATTAATGCCGTCTGGAATGTTGCAACACCCAGAGCACTGGCAGAAGCGCCTTCGGAAAATACAACCATGGCTCCGCACATGCCGGCAAACCAGTTTCTCAGCGGTATTTTTCGGTTTTTTATCAGTGAAGGGATAGACGCAAATTGCTGTCGGGTTTCCTTTTTAGCCATGATGATGAAAAACATGACAACAAGGCCACTGGCAAATGAAATGACTGCACAGGCATTGCCATCATTAAGCCAGTGCCCTAGTTCTCCGTTTACCGCGGACTGCATAGGTGAAAGTGTTCCGGCAAGAATCGTTGCCAGCATCAGTAATGGAACTGAGTATTTACTTTTATTCATATATCCATCCTGTAATAAATAGGTTCGAGTGGAATATCCCGAACCCGATTTTTTATTTTTTGATATTTTGATATTTTGATATATAGAAAAAATGTCGGTTTTTATTCTTTTGATATATAACGGAGAATATTTACCCACATGCTCGTATAATATTTCCAGTTCATAAATTCATGACTTCCCCAATGTGGTGAGCAGTCGCTCATGAAGCAGGCAGTTTTACCTTTTTCAAAGTTTCCGTAGACGAGAAGAGGGTCATCGTTAATAGTAAGTGCAACCGTTGTATTATCTTTAGGTTTAACTTGGTTATAACCAAGAAATATAGGCCAGTCAGTAAAGTGATTAACCGTTTCATGTTCTTTTTCGACAGGACAGGCATAAACACCTGCTGGTTTCTCAATGCGGTCATCTCCGTCGAGCATAATTACAGGGAGAACATCGGCGAGTATGGTGTTTTTATAATTAGCTTTTGCTTCAATACCCATAAAGGAAAGATAGCCGCCAATCATTAATAACCCCCCACCATTGCTAACATACTTCTTTATCATCTCTAACGCATCTGGCTTAATCTTTGACTGGTAGAAAGTGTCATTTTGCAAAAGAAAGGTGTTGCTTCCAATATCGCTAATAACAATTACATCGTATTTATCAAGGTCTGCTTGGTCTTGCGGAAAGGATATTTGTACCTGATGTGCTGGCATATAATTAACAGATACTTCTGCTTCGCGCAGGCATTTCAGTAAATATGTTGCACCCTCTTCGTATTTACTAGAAGTAAAAGTGTCATACCCTTTCGAGTGGATCATGTGAATATGCCATGACTCACCAATAAAAAGAATGTTCAAAGGCTTGTTGACGGTGTTCATATTGTATTCCTTATTTTATCGCCGAAATAATCTGACGATATTGAGTTGTGTTAATGCGGTGTAGTACGGCTTTGTTATCGGGCATATCTGATGCATTTGATGTTTCTACTGCCAGTGAAGCAAATGCCGATGCGTAAATAAGGGCATTTTCGAGTGAACGCCCTCTGGCCAGTTCTGAGGCGAAAGCTCCATTAAAGGCGTCGCCTGCACCCGCAGTATTTCTGACAACTGCCGGGAAAATAGGGGGAAATATGAATTTCTTACCATCGAATGCTACTGAACCTTTATTCCCAAGGGTGATTACAATATTTTTGACTCCTTGGTTATAAATAAACTTGGCGGCTTCCATCGCGGAGTCAGTATCCGTTACATTAATACCAGTTAGCAGACCCGCTTCTGTTTCATTAGGCGTTATATAGTCCAATCCATTGAGGAACTGACTTATGCATTCATTGTAAGGTGCTGGGTTAATAATAACGGGCACATTATTTTCATGAGCTATATGTATTATCTTTTTTAATGCATCTATATTGGTTTCAAGTTGCAAAAGAATAATACCTGAATTAACAATAGCATCCTTTTGAAATAATACTTCATCATCAGTGATAGTCATATTCGCACCGGAGAATATCGCTATCATATTTTCTCCGCTAATTTCGTCAACATAAATTGTGGCCGTTCCTGTCTGTACATCTTCTGATTTATATATGACAGGGCTTTTAATTAATGATGCATTTATAAAAGAGCTCGCATATTCACTAAAATGGTCAGAACCTATTTTTGTTATGAAATGTACATTTGAATCCGCGTAGCTAGCAGCCAGTGCCTGATTACATCCTTTTCCGCCAGGGGAAAATAATAATTTGTCAGAAAGTAAAGATTCACCTGCCTTAGGAAGTCGTGGTAGATAACTAATAATATCGACATTAAATGAACCGAGTACACACACATTGCTTTTCATTACAGGGGGGCCTCTTTTTACCACGCCATATGAGTTTCCCGATTCAAGAGCGTGAATAATTTCATTTCTGGTGATGCAATCAAGGGAATCAATATCTATGTAAGCACCACCATGACAACGGGTTAGCAAGCCTTTGCTTGAAAGTTCATTAAGATCGGACCTGACAGTTTCTTTTGTCACATTTAGATAATCAGCAAGAACTGAAACCCGAACAAAGCCTTCCGTACTGATTAATTTTATAATTATATGATGGCGTTCTGTTTTCATACGTCACCTCACGGGTTACAAATGTAATGTTTCTATTTTCTTGGCGGTGTGATAGTTGCCATAAACTTATCTATAAAACCAAAAAAAAACAAAAATTCTCCGAGAATAAATAGTGGTGTTTATATTTGTAGATATAGTTAATACCGAAATTTTTTAGGTGTTATTACATTTTGACAATATATTCTACGGGCGGCAGGGCAATTTTAAGCTGTGATTGGCCAGAATAGTCTCTAGCTTGATAGGTACTTTTTTGCCTCAGAATAGAGGACTAATGAAGGTGTGTTTATGCCAGCCAGAATATTTACTGAAGTATGTTACTCAGAACCCCGGCTGGCATTGATTCTTTGGTCGCTTTTGATTGTATGGCTAATGATTACTTATCAGGTTTAAAAAGTGTCAAATCTGAAATTAAGTTATCTATAATTGCTTTAACCTCGCGCACTATTAGCTGCTGATGTGAATTAGAGCGGAGAGGCGCTTAGCTCAAGCAACATTAACAGGTCGCGATTGTCCGGTCCGTTCCTGTTTGATAAATATACTTGGCCTGAAAGGTTTTCTCACAGCCGGTACAGCGGTAACGCTGAATATGGGAACGGGCAAAACCGTGCTTTCTGACGCGAGCTTTCTCAGCACAAAACGGACAGCCTGGCTTCCGCTTATCGTGACTTCTATTTGTCATAATCATGGTCCTTGTTATCCTTTCTCTGCGGTTATTTTATTGAATTCATTCGTTCGCCACCCGGCAGTATTGGCTTGGCAATGAAGCGCAAGATGAGGTCGATGGCAGTTGACGTCACAGCGCGCACGCTGCACACTGACTAACTAATCATTCTCCTCAACCCGAACCTTTTCGAGCGTATGCCGGTCTTGTTCTCCCGCGCCCTGCTTGAGTCTGCCTTCACCGGCCTCTGTCACTCCCGCCGCGACTTTCCGGCCAACGCCGATATCTGGCACCTGCGTTTTCACTGGAAGCATGAAAAAGAGCGACTGTATCACCAGGTCAATGCTGGGCAATATCGGTTCTCACCACTTCAGTTAATCCCTACGCGTGATAACGGGCACCGGGTACTCTGGTCTTCACCGGATGCACTGATATTCAAATGCCTGACCCGGATATTGACCGACATGCTGCCGGTTCATCCCCTCTACTGCTGCAGTTGGTCTGGCAATTTCTGCACTACAGCGTCGAAGACGGAGGCACCTTTCATACTCCCAAGCGGGGGATGGCCCGCAGTTCGTCACTCAGTCCGTTGCTGGCGGCCTTTCATCTGTATGAGGTCGATGCACACTTTGCCCACCAACCCCATCTGTATTACGCCCGCTATATGGACGACTTTTTTATCGTTGCCGAAACTCGCTGGCAGTTGCGTAAAGCGGTGCGGGACCTTAATCGCTATTTTGCCGCCTATGGTTTTACCCAACATCCGGATAAAACCTTTATTGGTCCCACCCACAAAGGGACTGATTGGATGGGATACTGGCTAACTGACCAAGGTTGCCAATCGGTGTCGCCTCGAACACTGTGCAATCATCTGACCAAGCTTCGCCGGCTTTATGAGCAAACCCGACATCTGCCCGCTAAGGTGCAGGCAGCCCGGGTGGTGGACTATGTTAGGCGGTGGCGTCAGTAGGTAATGGCTGGGTGTTGTTTTCAAACTTCCTATTTATTACGCCCGAATAAGGGCTACCACGATAAAGTCATTTTCGCTTATGGGCGCTAGCTAAGCGTTGTTTCATACTTAGCCCTATCAGTCTGCTTCCTTGGCGACAACTATTCCGCATATGCCTGGATATAGTTCACGCTCGCCCATTACATACACAGTAGCTTGGGCTACATGCGTGTTCACGATCACGTACCCGAAAAGTCCTTTGTTATCGTTGTAGTAACTGGGTGTCCAAACTGATTCCGTACCTGGCGCGTTGTTATAATATGAATAGTCGCCCCATGTATTTATTAGTCCGTATCTGGAATCCCGATTGATTTCTTTGTCTAGTAGTTCCCTCGTCGGGGCACTATTTTGCAATACTGAGAAACCCGCTAAAGAACTATTGTCACCATAAATGCTCTTGCATGCTCTCTGCGCTTCCGAAAGCTTCATGGGAGTCGGCACAAAATAGTACCAGTATCCGACACGGAACCGGTGTATGTGAGGCGCCCTTGTCCCGTCTTTAGGTGTGATGCTGATAACTACATTACCGCCGCCGTTATTTTTGGGGACCTTTGCGAACGTCACCGTCCCGGGCCTGCCCGCCTCCCCGTTGTCCACTTCCACCCAGCTCTTGTTACTTGAGTATAGGTAGTTTCCATTGTCGTTTGCGTTGGTTCCATTCATATAATACTGAAAGCTTGCATTCAAAAATCCATTGGATGGGAAACCCGAATCACCCTCATATACCGTTCCGTTCACCCATATTTTCGGCGGTGGGAGCGGTTTTTTCACCACCACATCGAACGGACCGCTGATTAGGGTGCGCACCTGGGTATTCGGCAGACCGGAGAATGAAGTCACTTCTACTGGCACGCTGGCACTGACCGTCAATTTCGTGCCGTCAGGAAAATAGGTACTCAACGGCCGATTCAACTGGGCGGGGGTTAACAGGGTGGAGCCCTGTTTCCACGCCCAGGCCACCCCCGGCGGGCTGGACAGCGTGAACCCAGTCTCTAACGCGGCATCCCCGTCGGCATCCAAATACGTCAACGACGGCTCCAGCGGCGCCAAACTGAAGTCGGCCGGTTTCGCCGTCCACAGCACCGCCGCATTGTTGGTAACTTCAGTGACGCCGTCAGGCATCAAGATAACCGGGGTACCGGTGACATCCGGTGCTCGTCCGTGTATCCGCCCGTTAGTCGACGGACTCATATTGGCCATCGACGACAGCGTGGTTAACCCTAATGCCAGCGCCAGTATCAGCCCGTTAAGCCGAAGATTTCCGGGGATAAAGCACCCTGACCGCATCGGTATTTTGTTCATTGCTCGGCGTCCTTTCTTTGTATTTTTCTATCAATAAACTCAGTAAAAAAACCTCATCGATACCGGGGCGCTCAGGTCGTGCTCATCTCATCCTAAGCCTCTTGTACCGGTAACCGACCCTGCCTGAGCCCCCGCAGTCGGCAGGGGTTCAGGCAGAGCGGGTCATTTGTCTTGCCCATGGTGTCGGCATTATCGTCTTACGCCGCCGTCAATCGGGGGATAAATACGGGCAGTGTGCCTGCCCGTGTGGGTAATAAGGCCATCAGATACCCTGTCTGACGGCCGACACCGTCGGGAATTAGTTGTAATCCACCGCCAGGTTGAAGCCCTGTGCACCGTCCGCTGAAGCGGTCAGAGGTGTACCGTTAGGCGCACTGTTCACCGGCACCGTGAAGTTTGCATCGGACACGCTGGTAACAAAGCCGGTAGCCGGTGCCGTCACGCCGTCGGTGGCACTGGTGCCCACTAAACGCCAGT